>ERZ826016.776-NODE-776-length-36590-cov-17.182756_pt1 | contig 36590 bp, 27 predicted proteins | sample MGYA00519872_ERZ826016 | MGnify/ENA primary metagenome ERZ826016 (study PRJEB31778, sample SAMEA3449218) | human gut metagenome | biome: human gut; feature: human-associated habitat; material: faeces | place: United Kingdom | collected 2010/2012 ... | reverse complement strand
TTTTCGGCGTCTTTTCAAATTCGTTGGGATATAGCTGAATTTTACTCACTTTTTCGTAAGCTCCGACTATCTTATTTAAGTTTTTCAGGTTTTCATCCATGATGGCCTGCAGGTTATCCGGATTATTTAATCCCAAAGAATCTAAAGACTCATAGTCGGCATATACCAAAGCTACCAGTTTCTTGTTTCGTTCAATAATAAGGCTTTCTATAATAAATGGCATATTATTGAGCTTGGTTTCAATCTCTTCGGGGAAGATATTTTGCCCGCTTGAACTTAAAATCATGGTTTTGCTTCTGCCACGGATAAAGATATTACCGTCTGCATCAATAGTTCCTAAATCGCCTGTTTTTAACCAACCATCGGCAGTAAAGACTTCTTTGGTGGCTTCCTCGTTTTTGTAGTACCCTGTCATTACATTTTCCCCTCTTACCTGTATTTCTCCGGTTATATTGAACGGATCTTCAGAATCAATGCGTACTTCCATTATATCCAATATCTTACCGGACGAGCCTACGATAAATTCATTCCAGGGAGCATAACTGATAAGAGGGCCGCATTCGGTCATCCCATAACCGATAGTGAACGGGAATTTGATTTTGTGAAAGAATTCGGTTACTTCCGGGTTCATGGCAGCTCCTCCGATAATCACTTCTTTAAATCTTCCACCGAGTGCTTCTACCAGTTTCTTGCGTATTTGTGCATAGATCTGTCCGTCCAGTAATGGAATATTTAAAGCCCATTTCATACCTTTCTTATTAATTAAAGGTTGAATGACATTCTTGTATATTTTTTCTATGACAAGCGGAACGGTAATAATTAAGTTGGGTTTTACTTCTTCGAAAGCTTTCATTAATATCTTTGGCGAAGGAGTTTTGCCAAGCAGAGTAACATGGGTTCCTACTGCTGTTGCAGTAAGAAAGTCGAAAGCACATCCATAGGCATGTGCCAATGGCAGGAATGACAATACATTATCTCCTTTTTTAAGTAATTCCGTACGAATACCGAAAGTAACATTACCTGCAAGGTTGTTTCCGGTCAGCATCACGCCTTTGCTAAAGCCGGTTGTTCCCGAAGTGTAATTTAGCAACATCACCTTATCATTGGATAGGGTGGTATATTCTATATCTTCTTTGTGAAAACCTTTTGGATATTTCTTTTTCATGGCAGCATCAATGCTTTTCATGAACTTCTGAACAGTTTCACCGTCACGTTGATGCAGGCAGCGGAAGTCGGTTAATGAAAAGACACCACGCAGATCGGTAAGCTTATCTTCTTCCAAGCTCTCCCAAATAGAATCACTGGTGAATAAGAAAGTAGACTCCGAGTGGTTGACGATGTGATGAACATCATTGGGATTGAAATCCTGTAAAATAGGTACGACTATCGCTCCATAAGTTACAGTTGCCATATATGCGATGCACCAACGTGCATTATTCTTGCCTATGATCGAGATTTTATCCCCTCTGCGAAGACTGCAATAATGGAATAACAAATGTAATTTTGCAATTTCTTCTGCTACTTCTCCATAAGTAAATGTCAAGTCTTCCCCGTAATCCGTATAGCAGGGTAAATCCCAATTTTCTTTAAAGCTGTTCTCGTATAGCTTTATAAAATTCTCTTTTATCATTGCACGAATTTTGATGTATTGTGCAAAAATAGAAAAAACTTCCGAGATTGAAAGCGTTTCTTACATAACTATCTGCTTGTATAACAACTTTTAATGATAATAATGTGTAACTTTGTCTCCGAATTCGTACATAAGAAGATATGATTGATACAACTATATTTCAAGATAAGACTGCGGTTTATTATACTCTGGGCTGTAAACTAAATTTTTCGGAAACATCAACAATCGGTAAGATATTAAAAGAGGCCGGAATTCGCACTGCCCGTAAAGGGGAGAAAGCAGATATATGCGTTGTAAATACCTGTTCGGTTACTGAGGTGGCAGATAAAAAGTGCCGTCAAGCCATCCATAGGTTGGTTAAGCAGCATCCGGGAGCTTTTGTCGTCGTTACGGGATGCTATGCACAGTTGAAGCCGGAGAATGTAGCGGCAATTGAGGGCGTAGATATTGTCTTAGGTGCTGAACAGAAAAAAGATTTGTTGCAATATTTGGGCGATCTCCATAAACATCAAAAAGGAGAAGCGCATACTTCCGCGACAAAAGATATACGAACTTTTGCTCCTTCGTGTTCAAGAGGCGATCGTACCCGTTTCTTTTTAAAGGTGCAGGATGGTTGTGATTATTTTTGTTCTTACTGTACCATTCCATTTGCACGTGGACGTAGCCGCAACGGTTCAGTCGCAGATATTGTGGCACAAGCAGAGAAAGCTGCTGCGGAAGGTGGAAAGGAAATTGTAATTACAGGAGTGAATATTGGTGATTTCGGAAAGAGTACCGGAGAGACTTTCTTCGATTTGGTAAAGGCTTTGGATAAGGTGGAAGGAATTGAACGTTACAGGATTTCTTCTATCGAGCCAAATCTGTTGGCCGATGAGATTATAGAATATGTAGCACATTCGCGTAGCTTTATGCCACACTTCCACATTCCTCTCCAATCGGGTTGTGATGAAGTGTTGAAATTGATGCGTCGCCGTTACGATACAGAGTTGTTTGCCCATAAGATAAAGAAGATTAAAGAAGTGATTCCCGATGCTTTTATCGGTGTGGATGTGATTGTGGGTACTCGTGGTGAGACTGCTGAATATTTTGAGAAAGCATATGAATTTCTGAACAGTTTAGATGTGACTCAGTTACATGTGTTTAGTTATTCCGAACGGCCGGGAACGCAGGCTTTGAAAATAGAGCACGTGGTTTCTCCCGAAGAACGGCATGAAAGAAGTCAGCGGTTATTGATCTTATCAGATGAAAAGACAAAAGCCTTTTATGAAAAACATATAGGCAGAACTATGAAAGTATTACTTGAAAAATCCAAGCCGGGTATGATGATGCATGGCTTTACAGATAATTATGTCAAAGTTGAAGTAGTGAATAACCCTGAATTGGATAATAAGATAGTAAATGTGAAACTTGGTGGCTTCAATGAAGACGGAACAGCTTTGTTGGGGACTGTTATAGAATAGTAAAGGATGTCTAAGGTTACTTATTATTTGGTTTATATTTGGTTTTGGCTGAATTCGTTGTTGCCATTTTGGCTTCTGTATAGGGTATCGGATTTCTTTTATTTTTTCCTTTATCATGTTGCGGGATATAGAAAGAAAGTAGTTCGAGAGAACCTGAAGAACTCTTTTCCGGAGAAGACTCAAACGGAGTTGAGAGAAATAGAACGCCGGTATTATCATTATTTGGCAGACTACATGATGGAGAGCATGAAGATGATGAGACTGACAAAAGAGGAGATGCTGAAACGAATGAAGTTCCACGGAATAGACTTGTATCTTCGCTTGATAGAAGAACATGGCGGTATTGTCGTGGCTATGCCGCATTATGCTAATTTCGAATGGACTTTGGGCATGAAAATACTTATGAAACCGGAAGATGTGGCAGTTCAGGTATATAAGCCTTTAAGAAATAAGTATATGGACAAGATGTTTCAGAATATACGTTCCCGCTTCGGAGGATATAATGTTGCGAAACATAGTGCAGTGCGTGAAACTGTTCGTCTGAAACGTGACGGGAAAAAGATGGTATTGGCTCTTATTGCCGACCAAGCTCCCAGTTGGAGTGATGTTGCTTACTGGACTACCTTTCTGAATCAGGATACAGATTTCATGAATGGCAGCGAACGTTTTGCCAAGTTACTTAATTTCCCGATGATGTATTGTGATATAAAAAAGACAAAACGCGGATATTGCGAGGCGACCTTTGAACTGATGTCCGACAAACCTAAAGAAACAGCCGACGGCCAATTGACCGAAATGTTTGTTCGTCGGGTAGAACAAACCATATTAAGAGATCCTGCCTATTGGTTGTGGTCGCATAAAAGGTGGAAACATAAACGTGAACATGCAGCAGAAAACTAAAATAGCAGTTGTTATTCTTAATTGGAATGGCAGTGAAATGCTCCGCACTTTCTTGCCATCCGTTCTTCAATATTCCCAAACGGAAGGAGTAGAGGTCGTTGTAGCCGATAACGCTTCTACGGATAACTCACTAACAATATTGGCAGAAAATTTCCCAACCGTCAGGGTGATTAGACTCACAGAGAATCACGGATTTGCCGATGGATATAATTTTGCTCTCAAACAAGTTGAAGCAGAATATTATGTTTTGCTGAATTCTGATGTGCAGGTTACCGGGCATTGGCTGGAGCCAATGGTGCAATATCTTAATACTCACCCCGAAGTGGCGGCTTGCCAACCTAAAATAAGAAGTTGGAAGTATCCTGATTATTTTGAATATGCCGGTGCGTGTGGCGGTTTTCTTGATCGCTATGGCTATCCTTTTTGCAGGGGGCGGATTATGGAAGTGCTTGAAAAGGATAACGGACAGTATGAAACGGTTATTCCTGTCTTTTGGGCTACCGGTGCGGCAATGTTCATTCGTTCTGCCGATTATTGGGAAGTCGGCGGTCTTGACGGACGTTTTTTTGCACACATGGAAGAGATAGATTTATGTTGGCGTCTGCGCAGTCGGGGGCGGGGAATCGTATGTATTCCTCAAAGTGAAGTATTTCATGTGGGAGCTGCTACTTTGAAAAAAGACAATCCACAAAAGACATTTCTTAATTTTCGTAACAATCTTGTAATGTTGTACAAGAATCTTCCCGGAAAAGAATTAAAACAAGTAATGTTTATCCGTGGGATTCTGGATTATATTGCTGCCTTTACATTTTTACTTAAAGGGCAGGTTGCCAGCGCTAAAGCAGTTTACCGGGCACGATGTGAATATAAACGTTTGAAGAAGAACTTTACATCCGACCGTGAAACCAATATGAAAAAAACTACCCTTTCTTACATTCCCGAACGGATAAAAGGGAGTATATTAGTGGCGTATTATCTGAAACGACAGAAGAAATACTCACAATTAAGATAAACATACAGTAACCTTTTAACGTTTAATCAGAAAGGAAAATGAGATGGGAAAGTTAATTAGAAAAATTGGTTTGGTAGCTCACGATGCTATGAAAAAGGACTTGATAGAGTGGGTGTTGTGGAACTCGGAACTCTTGATGGGACATAAGTTTTATTGTACAGGTACTACCGGTACTTTGATACGCGAAGCGTTGAAAGAGAAATATCCGGATGTGGAATGGGATATTACAATTTTAAAATCGGGTCCGTTGGGCGGTGACCAGCAGATAGGTTCCCGCATCGTGGATGGTGAGATAGATTATTTATTCTTTTTTACCGATCCGATGACTTTGCAGCCGCATGATACGGATGTAAAAGCATTGACTCGATTGGCTGGCGTAGAGAATATAGTATTCTGTTGCAACCGTTCTACTGCCGATCATATTATATCCAGCCCATTGTTTGTTGATCCTGACTACGAACAGGTAAGACCGGATTATTCAACTTACTCGAAACGTTTCGAAAACAAACCGGTGGTTTCCGAAGCTGTTGAGTCTGCTAATAAGAAAAAGAGTAGAAAGAAAGCAGCAGATAATAAATAAATTTTTTCTATCTGATGCAATGCATTTCCACTCCCGCCGTGAGAATATCAGCTCCCATTGGCGGGTTTTCTTTTCCTAAGCTGATATAAACTTCTTCAACAGTGGGGAAATCCCGGAACAGCCTTTTCACAATTCGTCCGCAAACATGCTCAAGAAGTTGTGAGGGAATCTCCATTTCACATTTCACAGCTTCAAACGCATCGGCATAGCTCACTGTATATGTCAAATCATCGCTCTCCACAGCTTGGCTGAAGTCTACTTTTAATTTCAGGTCTATATAGAAATAACTTCCAACGACAGTTTCCTGCGATGCTACACCATGATAGGAGTAAAACTTCAATTTATCAAGTCGTATGTACATTTCATCTGTTTCCATAAGGCTGTTTATACTATAAGTTAAGTTGTTTTGTATAGAAAATTAAGCCAATTCGTCCTTTCGTTTTCATAAATAGGTCTACTCCTTATTGAAATTAGGTGTAGTCTATTATTTACTAAGCTCTACACTTTACTTATATTAAGTGTAGACCTTTTTAAGAAAAGGTAAGGTCGTTCGACCTTAAGTCTATGGATGTTTACTCCTAAGTTTCGGTACGAATCGGTTTAATATTCCATATGCAAAAATAGCTGTTCCGTGGAGAAAGGCAATAAAAAAGGCATCGTTTCCGATGCCTTTTGCTTATTTTTTAGGACTGCGCCCTGTTTGTTCTATCAATTCCTTTATTTTATTGTTGATACTTTCCGCTTTCATCAGTTCCTCAAGAGTGAGATGCATGCGGTATCTCCAATAGTGTCTTGGATTGGCAGGGATGTTGATTCGCTCTGCTTCTATGTTCGGATTACGCCATTTGTCGTCCATGGATAACCAGTCCTGGAAAGTAAGAATGGCAAGTAGTGACTGGCTGTAAAGATGCTGACGCACTACTTCTTCGCATATGTTTGCGCCGGCTTCTTCGGGAGCTGCACCATAGTGTCCGAGGATATAATTGTAATATCGTTGGGTTTGCTGTGCATCTTCTTTCCACCAGCCGCGCAAAGTTGACATATCGTGAGTGGAAATGGTGCAAACAGAACGGTAAGGATATTCGTTCAGTGCTCCGAACTCGTATGCAGGGTTCTTCGGCATGCGTTGGATTTCAAGGCTGAGTATCTGTAAATCATTCATTACCCAAGGCACACTGTCGGGAACCATGCCCAAGTCTTCACCACAAACGAGCATACTGGTGGAGCTTGTCAACTGAGGAAGCTTCTTCATTGCCTGATCCCGCCAGAACTCATTGTGACGGTGATAGTAATATTGATCGTAAAGCTTGTTGAAAGCTGCTTTGTCGGCATCGCTCAATGCGTGGTAAATGAAGTCGTGTTGCACTCCGATACGCGGATGGAACTTTTCGGGATCTTTATTGTCGCGGATGAAAAGTACGTCACTGATGAGTGCATACAGTCCGTCGCGAATCCACACACTGTCGCTGTCTGTTTTATCTTTGAAGAAAGCTTCGACTTTACGCTGCGTATCGAACTCGGGACGCATTTCGTAAATTTCCCATTTATTGGTGGGGCGTATGAATGTTTCTTTCACGTAATCGGTATGAGGACCGAATACTTGTTGCAAGAAATATTCGTGTATGTATGGTTTAAGGAATAGTTCTTCGTTGAACCACATTCCGTAACCTTCTATTTCTTCGCGTGACATGGGGAGTGAAGGAACGAACTGTCCCAATAAGCCATGTACGGCATTCATCGGAATTTCCCAGATGCGGAAGAAGCCCAGAATGTGGTCGATGCGGTAAGCATCGAAGTATTCGGACATCTTTTGGAAGCGTTTCATCCACCATTTATATCCGTCCTTCTCCATTACATCCCAGTTGTAGGTAGGGAATCCCCAGTTTTGTCCGTTTACGGAAAAATCATCGGGTGGAGCACCTGCCTGTCCGTTCAGATTGAAGTAATAAGGTTCTGTCCATGCTTCCACGCTGTTGCGGCTGATGCCAATGGGAATGTCGCCTTTCAGTACAACACCGTTTTCACGGGCATAGGTGGTAGCCGCCAACAGTTGGCAGTGCAAGTTATATTGGATATAGAAATAAATTCCGATGCCGTTATAGTCAGGTCCTTCGGGAGAACATAACTTGTCGATCTCTTCTTGCTTGAAGGTGTTGTACTTCGGCCATTGACGGAAGTCGGGAGTTTTATATAAATCACGCAAGTAGCTGAATACAGCATAAGGTTTCAGCCATTCCTTGTTGCCCTCAAAGAACTGTTTGAAATCTTTGGATGCAAGTACCTTTTCTCCTTCCTGTTGATAGATCAGACGGAAGTATTCCCATTTGGTGTTGTTTACTTTCTCGTAATCTACGGTGGGGTAGGAATTTAATTCTTTTTGCTTGTCGGCGAAATATGCAGCTTTCTCTTTATCTTTCAGTTTTCCCAGTTGGTTAATATCCATATACATGGGGTGGAAAGCATAGATGGAAATACTGTTGTAAGGGTAAGAATCCGTCCATGTGTGAGTCATGGTCGTATCATTGATAGGCAGAATTTGTACTATCTGCTGATCTGTGCCGACAGCCCAGTCTATCATTTTCTTCAGATCTCCGAAATCTCCCACACCAAAGCTTTTTTGTGACTTCAGCGAGAATACGGGAATTGCCACTCCGGCTCCTTTCCATGCAGGAGTGTCGAAATAAACATATCTATCGGATATAATCAATGTTTCATTTGCTTTCAACCCGGGATTGGCCAAATAACGGTTGGGATTCATTTCCCATGCTTCTACTTTTTTCTCTTTCAGGTTATAGAGAACAAATTTATATTCCAGTGGGAAAGTTATCTTTGAAGCATCGAGTTCTATTTGCCATTCGGGATAGTTGCAGTCGCTCATAAGGATAGCTTTATTGGTATCCCAATTGCCGAATACCTTTTGGTTGCCGCTTATTGCTAAACAGTAGTTACTTTCAATCCGTGGTGAAAAGGCCTTGATAACCAATCCTTTCTTATAAGGTTTTGAAGGAGCTGTGTGCTCATGACGCGCAAATAGGCTTTCTGTAAAAGCAGAGCTGTAAAAATATTCCTGATCGGGAAGGTTTCTCCATGCATCATATACTTCATAAGTCTTTTTATCATCTTCAGAAATAAATATGCAGTGAGGTACATTGTTCCATTCTTTACGGACAGGCTTGCCGTCTCTATATATATAATAGGTATATTGAATCTTCCCATCGGTAGGTACAGCCACATTAACGGATACAAACCAGTGTATGCCGTCTGTTGTTTGTAAAGGAATTGCCATTTCGGGATTCTGGTTTCCTAATTCCGGAATAGAGCCAAGCACACGTACATCTTCCCCCCAATTGGTACGATACTCTATGTTAAGTGATATTGTCATGGTATATAGCTTATAAAGATTAAACTTGTTTGTTAATGCAAGTTATGAATTAGTTTTGAATTACCATGTAAAGAGAAACATTTTAGTAGTGTATTTTGTTATGCAAACGTTTGTTTTAGTCTGCTATTTAACACTAAAAGGAGCTTTTGAGGGCTCCTTTTCTTGTGTATATATTAATTCAAAGTTCTCCTTTGGCTATCCGCAACGTGATGAACCGCAGGTTTTACAAATAAGACATCCTTCTTGGTAAACAAGTGTTTCGTTTCCGCAGTTAGGGCATTTCTGTCCTTTGGCTTCGGTACCGTCTGTGATGTATTTCTTTAATGCACGCTCCACACCGTTCTTCCAAGTATTGATATTTTCACTGTCGAGCTGTAAAGAACCTACTAATTTGATAACTTGTTCGATAGGCATTCTGTAACGAAGCACTCCCGAAATAAGCTTGGCATAGTTCCAATACTCTTTGTTGAACTTCTCGGAAAGTCCTTCGATAGTGGTCTTGTATCCTCTCTTGTTTTCGAATTGGAAGTCATATCTCTTGGTTCCGTCTTCGTCCACGTTTTTGATGATCTTTCCGTATGTAACTGATTTTGGCAGTAAGATACCTTCATCATCATCTTGAAGACCGGTGAATATTTCGTAAGGTCTGCCATCGAGTAAGCCGACAAATGCCACCCACTTTTCTTTGTTGTTCTGGAACCGAACGATTTCTGCTTCAAGAACTTTAGGGCGGGTTTCGACAACCGTAGGCGGTTTGCAAGGAGGAAGTTCGTCTTTCTTATCAGACTTGGTGGAGATAAGAACGCCGGAACGTGAGCCGTCACGATAAACAGTACATCCCTTGCAACCTGATTTCCATGCTTCCATATAAAGACGATTAACCAGGTCTTCGTCCACATCATTCGGCAAGTTAATGGTTACACTGATTGAGTGGTCTACCCATTTCTGTATTCTTCCCTGCATCTTAACTTTCATCAGCCAGTCCACATCATTGGAAGTTGCTTTGTAATAAGGCGATTTGGAAATCATGTCGTCCAATTCTTCCTGTGTATAGCGCTTGATTGTGTCATAGCCATTTGCTTCCATCCATGTAACAAATTTATGGTGGAATACGATATATTCTTCGAAAACATCTCCTGTTTCGTCTACAAAATCAATTCTGACTTGCGGATCGTTGGGATTTACTTTTCTTCTGCGCTTGTAAACCGGCATGAATACCGGCTCGATACCGGAAGTTGTCTGTGTCATCAAACTGGTTGTTCCGGTTGGAGCAATCGTTAAACAGGCAATGTTTCTGCGTCCGTATTTCTTCATGTTTTCATAAAGCTCCGGATCGGCTTCGCGTAAACGGTTGATGAACGGATTGTTCTTTTCCCTTTCTGCATCGAAGATTTCAAAAGCTCCGCGTTCTTTAGCCATTTGAACGGATGAACCATAAGCGCCTAAGGCTACGGCTTTGTGGATTCCTTCCGAGAAAGCTGTTGCTTCTTCTGTTCCATAGCGTAATCCCAAAGCTGCAAGCATATCACCTTCTGCGGTGATACCTACTCCTGTACGTCTGCCTTGACCGCTCTTTTTATAAATCTTTTCCCAAAGAAGTTTTTCAGTGCGTCTCACTTCTTCATTTTCGGGATCGGAGTTGATCTTATCCATGATTCTTTCAATCTTCTCCAATTCAAGATCAATGATGTCATCCATGATGCGTTGTGCAATGGCAACATGTTTTTTGAACAGGTCGAAATCAAAATAGGCATCCTTTGTGAAAGGATTTACTACATAAGAATATAGGTTGATAGCCAATAAACGGCATGAGTCATAAGGACAAAGTGGGATTTCACCACAAGGATTGGTGGATATTGTTTTGTATCCCAGATCAGCATAACAGTCGGGAACTGACTCTCTGATAATTGTATCCCAGAATAATACACCCGGTTCTGCCGACTTCCATGCATTATGAACAATCTTTTTCCATAATGACGATGCATCAATCTCTTTTTTGAAAGAAGGATTGGCGGAGTCGATCGGATATTGTTGGGTGTATTGTTCGCCTTTTGAAGCTGCTTCCATGAATGCATCGTCTATTCTTACGGAAACATTGGCTCCCGTAACTTTTCCTTCCGTCATCTTGGCATCGATAAATGCTTCTGAATCCGGATGCTTAATGGATACACTCAGCATCAAAGCCCCACGACGACCGTCTTGTGCAACTTCGCGTGTGGAATTTGAGTAACGTTCCATGAAAGGAACCAAACCGGTTGAAGTCAGAGCCGAGTTTTTAACCGGAGAACCTTTAGGACGTACGTGTGAAAGATCGTGGCCTACACCTCCGCGGCGTTTCATTAATTGAACTTGTTCTTCGTCTATTTTAATGATAGCCCCGTAAGAATCGGCAGAACCGTCAATTCCTATTACGAAACAGTTTGACAAAGACGCTACTTGATAATCGTTACCGATACCCGTCATCGGGCTTCCTTGCGGAACGATATATTTAAAGTGGTCAAGCAGATTGAAAAGCTCTTCACTTGAGAGAGGATTAGGATACTTTGCCTCAATTCTGGCAACCTCGTTGGCAATACGCCAATGCATGTCTTCGGGAGACTTTTCATAGATGTTCCCGAAAGAGTCTTTTACTGCATATTTGTTAACCCAAACCCGTGCAGCAAGTTCATCTCCTTTGAAGTATTGTAAAGATGCTTCAAAAGCTTCATCATAACTGAATTTTTGTTTTTCCACAATGTTATTTAATTAGATCATTTTTAATAATAAGTAAAAGTGTAGAAGTTCCTACTTATAGTTAACAAATGTAGCTGCAAAGCTATAAATGTTTTCCCTTATAACAAAATAAAATTCAAATTAGTTTTCAACAGAACTAAAGTTTTCCAAAACTAAATGTTAATTCATTGATATATAATTGTATGCAAAATATTAATGCTCTCAAAGTTTTCTTTTTTGAAAATTATGTTTCGAGAATGAGTGAATAAGCTTATTCGGAAATAGAAACTTAATAATGAATATATTCTTTTGTAATATACTGTTATACATAATCTTTTTCTATATTTGCATAAAAAAGAAATGATAGAATCGGTAAAGAACAGACGTACAATCAGAAAATACAAAGAACAGGATATTGAGCCTGCTTTGTTAAATGATTTGCTTGAGTTGGCTTGCAGGGCTTCTACAGTGGGAAACATGCAGGTTTATAGTGTAGTGGTTACTCGTAGTGCGGAAATGAAAGAGAAACTTTCACCTGCCCATTTTAATCAACCTATGATAAAAGGTGCTCCCGTTGTATTGACTTTCTGTGCAGATTTCAATAGATTCAGCAAATGGTGTAAACAACGGAATGCCGTACCCGGATATGCAAACTTTCAGTCGTTCATGAATGCTGCCATTGATACCCTTTTGGTTGCTCAAAATTTTTGTACATTGGCAGAGGAAAAAGGATTGGGTATCTGTTATTTGGGAACTACTACTTATAACCCGCAAATGATAATTGATGCACTTAATTTGCCGGAGCTTGTATTTCCTGTCACTACGGTTACAGTAGGTTATCCGGCTGAGATACCTGCTCAGGTGGATAGGTTGCCGTTGAAAGCTGTCATTCATGAAGAATCTTATAAGGATTATGGTGTAATGGATATTGATAAGTTATATGCTTATAAGGAATCTCTTCCGGAGAATAAGCAATTTATAAAGGAGAACAATAAGGAAACTCTTGCCCAAGTATTTACGGATATTCGTTACACGAAAAAAGATAATGAGTTTATGTCTGAGAATTTATTGAAAGTTCTGAAACAACAAGGCTTCTTGGAATAATAAAGAGGATTATTTCTATAACTAAAATGATTTTTTAAAAAGTTGCCGTCACCCGTCACCAATTTGCTGAAACAGCTTACTGTAAGTGCTTTGGAGGGTGACGGTAACTTTTGGTTTACCGTCACTTTTGCAGTTTGTCGTCACCCTTTTGTGTGTTTTGGCTTCGAATGTATTGAAATATTCTTCATTATAATCTCTATTTTACTACCTGAATATTCCTTTTTTATAAAGCAATGGCAAACCAGTTTGTGCCATTGAACAAACCACTTGACAGTTGTCGCGTAATCGCTTGACAGTTGTCACGTACTTACTTGACAATTGTCAAGCGATTACGCGACAACTGTCAAGCGGTTTATTTGTAAGCTTGATTGGATTTCTTTGTGCAGAAGAAAAATAGGTTTATCACCCTCTTTTCCTTAGTTCAGCTTCGATTTCTTCTACTTCCGTTCGGAAAGATTTGTCAACCTCGAATTGGTCTTTTACTATTTTGCAGGCGTGAAGTACGGTTGCATGGTCTCTGTTACCAATTAATTGTCCTATTTTTGAAGAAGAGGCGTCTGTGTGCTTCTTTGCCAGATACATGGCGATTTGGCGTACCTGAACTACTTCTCTTTTCCTCGATTTTGAATGAATAGAGTTTGGCTCGAGTTCAAAGTGTTTGCATACCTTTTCGATAATGTCTTCAATGGTGATGGCTTTCACTTCTGCGCGTACTGCTTTACGAACGATGCGGGCAGCCAAGTCCAAATCTATCTCTTTGTTGTAGATGGTGGAGTGAGCCATGATAGAAATAACAATTCCTTCCAAGTCTCTTACGCTCTCATTTACGTTCTCGGCAATATAGTTGATAACTTCTTCCGGGAAATTCAAACCGTCGCGATGTATCTTGCATTTAAGAATGTTTCTTCTCAATTCAACATTCGGCTTTTCTAATTCTGCGGTCAATCCCCATTTGAAACGAGTAAGCAGACGTTCTTCCATCCCTTGTAGTAGCACAGGAGGACGATCAGAAGTTAATATCAGCTGTTTTCCGTTTTGGTGAAGATGGTTGAAGATATGGAAGAATGTGTTTTGTGTCTTACTTAGGCTGGCAAATTCTTGAATATCATCAATGATTAATACATCAATGCTTTGATAAAAATTAATAAAGTCATTGATAGTATTGTTTCTTACGGAATCTGTATATTGTACCTGAAATAAGTGTGCAGAAACATATAGCACTCTTTTATCGGGAAAAAGCTCTTTGATTCTTGTTCCTATTGCATTAACAAGATGTGTCTTGCCAACTCCGGAAGCTCCATAAAGGAATAATGGATTAAAGGTAGTTTTTGCAGGGTTTAATGCAACTGCTTCTCCTGCCGTGCGAGATAATTTATTGCTATAGCCTTCAATAAAGTTCTCGAAATTGTAGCATGGGTTCAGTCTTGGATCAAGATCCTGAGGGGCTGCTATTCTTTGCGGATCGGGAAATCTGTTTGTTTTCTTAGCGGGAATAGCAGTAGAACGATTTGTTGATTCCAAATCAACAGTCCCGGGTTTCTGTGAACTATTATCTACGATAACCCGATACATCAGTTTGGTTCCTTCACCAATCTCTTTATAAAGAGTAGCACGAAGCAACTCAACGAATTTTTCTTCTAAGAATTCATAGAAAAATTGGCTGGGTACTTGTACAGTCAATGCTTTGTTCTCATATTTCAAAGGAACTATGGGAGCAAACCATGTGTTAAAGGTCGTCTCGGGAACATTGTCTCTGATTACTTTCAGACAGCGGTTCCAGAGCCCGACGTGATCGGATTCAATCATACGGCTATAAATACATTTATTAAGTTAGCGAAACTTCTACGGATACAAAATTCGGAATCTTATTTGAGAAAAACAAATCACTTTTTTCTTGTTTTTTACAATAAAAGAATAAGTGATTTAATTTCAGTCATTTATATAAAATAGATTGTTTGTCTTGTATATTTGAATACTTGCAAAAATGTAAGATTCTGAATGATAGTATATTATAAAGCATAATATTAATTCGTTGCCTTTTAAAGTTATTCTTTAAAGTAAAGTGCTTTATGAGGGATATTACTCTGATTTAGGCACTTTACTTATATAAAATTCTTTCAGTCATTATTTAGACAAAATCTATTTTATGACTATTTTCACTTATCTTTCTTTCCGAATAAAGAGAAATGAACATAGCGTTTCGGGTGAGCTTTCAGGTCTTCGAGTAATGCTGCGGCATTGGCTCCTGTTGCTGAAAGGTTATCATATAACGCTCTGTCATTTAACAATAATCCAAGTGAGTTGTCTTCACGTGTAAGTTGTCCTGTAAGTATTTTTAGGTTGTTCATTGTAGAGTCTACTTTATTGAAAGTAGATGCATAATCTATACCTTTCAGATTATCACTGATAACGATGAAGTTATCTCCGATTTGATTTAACTTGCCGGTAAGCTGAGGTACATCTTTTTTCAATAGAACATTCAATTGTGCAGTTGCTACTTCCAGATTGGCAGCGGTACCTCTTACAGACTTCAATGTACCCGGTATATTGGGATCTCCGAGTATTTGGTTCAGGGAAACTAAGATAGAGTCTAAACGCGGAAGCATTTTCTCCATTTGTGGCATAAGTGTTTGTGTCACAGCTTCCATTATACCGTTATTTAATACACCGGGGATAGTATCGCCTACTTGGTATCTTTCGCGAGGGTTGTTTGCCAAAAGGATATTCATCTTTACGGTTCCAAGCATTTCGGTAACAAGTTCGGCTGTACTTCCTTTGGGAATTCTCATGTCTGTGTCCAGTTCAACTTCTACGGTTACATGTCCCGGGCTGTTATAATTATAATAGATGTCTCTTACAATACCTACCCGGAACCCATCGGCAAACACCGGACTCGATTTTGCCAGTCCATTAATATTTGTGTATTCCACATAATAATAACTACTGGGCTTGAACATATTAATTCCTTTCAGGTAGTTTATGCCGTAAATGAGCATGAACAACGCTACTAAACCTGCCAGACCTATTCTGACCTCTTTCGTAAAGTATTTCATTTTTATATTGTTTTTTCTTTATTATGCAGTTATTTGTTTTTCTTGAATTCCTCTATGGCCCGATGTACCTCCATTTTCTCTCCATTCTTGAATGCTATAATAAAAGCATCTTTAAATTTGGTGGATATATCTTTTTTCATACGGGCTATTTTATTATAATCGGTTGATTCTCCGTAGGTATATTTAATCATTCCTTTTTCTTTATAGTAATCAATAGGAGATACTCCTTTAAATTGTTTGTCGTTTTTAGGTAAAAGTTTGGTAGCAACCAATATTTGTATTTTAAATACCGGTTTATTGTCAATAGCAACGGTTTCTACCGTCTGTATCTGAGGGACGTTTGCAACTGTTTTATTCGCTTTTTTTGTGTTGGAAGTTACCGGCTTTGGCTTCGGAGTGGGTTGCGGAATGTTTTCTGCCATTACAACCGGAGTGTCTTCAGCTTCTACTGCTTCAACTTCTTGTGCAAGACGTAATGTTGATGAATTGTCTTCTCCCAAACGTTGTTCCTGTTCACTTTTATAGGCAAGAAAGGCTCTGTAAATACCATTTGCAAGAGTAGTTGTTCCTGTTTCCGTATTCAGATACTTTTCTTCTGAGGGAGTAGATATAAAACCAAGTTCCACTAAAATACTTGGCATGGCACTGGCTTTTAAAACAAGAAATCCGGCTTGGTGCACACCTCTGTCCACTCTGCGGCAATGACCTTTGAATTGCTTTTGAACAAGTGAAGCAAGGTGAACGCTTTGCTCCATATATTTATCTTGCATGAATTCGAACATAATATATGATTCTGCCGAATTAGGATTAAAGCCGGCATAGCGTTGTTGGTAGTCATCTTCCATCAGGATTACAGAGTTCTCCCGTTTGGCAACATCAAGATTAGCTTCTGATTTGGCAAGACCGAGTGTCCACGTAGAAGCACCTGTGGCAACAGTATTTTTTGCCAGTGAATTAGTATGGATAGAAATGAACAGGTCGGCTTTTGCGTTGTTGGCAATATCCGCACGTCTGCCCAGAGGGATGAATACATCTGTCTTGCGGGTATAGATAACTTTCACATCTTTGCAGTTTCTTTCAATGATCTTGCCCAATTTCAAAGCAACATTTAGGTTGATATTCTTTTCCTTCGAGATTTTCCCGACGGCTCCCGGATCATGACCACCGTGTCCTGCATCAATAACAACAACAAAGTTCTTTCCCGATGTTAGGACGGGACAGAAAAGAAACATTACCAAAAAGGTAAAGATGAATGCTATTTTGATTTTATTTTCTTTCATAATTGTAACTAACGTGCAAATGTAGTGGATTTTTGGTGAAAACTCGCTATTTACTTTTAAGTTTTGCTTATTTTAAATCAATAACGTTAATTAATATCTTAAAATAATCGGAATAATTGCTACAAGGTAGCAGATTTTCCCGTTACTTTGCATTGGAATATTAAAGAATACTATCATGTTACAGTTCCTGAAGGATTGGACTCTTCCTATTGCTATGCTTGTGGGGGTGATACTTTACCCGCTTATAATCTCTCTTTCGTTTCTCACCCCTTATCTTATCTTCGTAATGTTGTTGCTTACATTTTGCAAAGTATCTCCTAAGGAGTTGCGCGTTAAACCTTTGCATTTATGGCTTTTGGCAATTCAGATATTTGGAGCCATGGCGGTATATCTTTTGCTTTTCCAATGGAATAAAATTGTTGCCGAAGGGGTGATGGTTTGCATTATTTGCCCCACTGCTACGGCAGCGGCAGTGATTACTCATAAACTTGGTGGAAGTGCTGCAAGTCTTACTACTTATACACTACTGGCCAATATTGGTGCGGCGATTGCCGTTCCGGTTTTGTTCCCTTTAATTGAATCACATGCAGATCTGAGTTTTTGGGATTCTTTCCTTATTATATTAAGTAAGGTATTTCCTTTATTGATATGCCCTTTTATTACGGCTTGGTTTCTTGCCAAGTTTCTTCCTAAAGTTCATCAAAAACTATTGCAGTACCATGAACTTGCTTTTTATCTTTGGGGAGTATCACTTGCCATCGTTACGGCACAGACTTTTTATTCATTGCTTAATGATCCTGCCGATGGAATGACTGAAATCTGGATTGCAGTGGGAGCACTCATTGCTTGTTGTTTGCAATTCTTTCTCGGAAAGACATTGGGTAGCGTTTATAATGATCGAATAAGTGGCGGACAGGCATTAGGGCAGAAAAATACGATCCTAGCCATTTGGATGGCACATACTTATCTGAATCCTTTGTCTTCTATAGGACCGGGTAGCTATGTACTATGGCAAAATATTATTAATAGTTGGCAATTATGGAAAAAGAGGAAACGGGATGCATCTCTGAGTTAAGGTTCTACCGGATGAGTAGGCAGAACAATACTGAACCGGGAGCCTTCCCCTTCTTTTGAACTTACACTTATTTTCCCTTCAAAACGGCTTATGATTGTTTGGCAAATGGCTAATCCTAACCCTGTGCCTTGGACAAAAGTATCAGCTTTGTAGAAACGTTCGAAAATATGTGATATTACTTCTTCGGACATTCCTTGTCCTGTATCTTCTACAAAAAGTTCTATTATATCTGCATTAATCTGTTCATAACCGATACGTATAAATCCTTGTTCTGTGAATTTCTTTGCATTGTTGATAAGGTTATTTATAACCTGTTCCAGCCGTGAAGGATCTGTTGTTATTTTTATATCATTGTCTGTTGATGTGAATTCTAACCTAACCCCTTCTTGCATATCAATCTTTTGAGAAGCGGCAATTCCTGTGAAAAGCTTATTTAATGAAACTTCGCAGAACTTGAATTCCATGGAATTGGATTCAATCTTCGACAAATCAAGTATATCGGAAATCAACATCATTAATGAGTTGCTGTTTTTCTCGATTAAAGTAGCATATTCTTTCCTTTCTTCTTCACTGGTATCTTCTATTTGGGAGGATAAAAGTGAAGAGAAACCAACAACAGCATTGAGCGGGGTACGGATTTCATGACTCATATTTGCCAGGAAAGCACTTTTCAGTTCATCGCTTTGGCGAGCTTTGACTAATGCCTCGTTCAGTTTGTTTTCATTGTCTTTATGCCTTTGAATACTCATGCAGATACCGACAATTCTGAATGGCAGATCAGATAATTGTCCCACATAGGTAGATTGCCCTTCAAACCATTCCCACTTTCCATCTCCCCGATGTATGCGGAAGGATACCGGATCTTCATAAAGTTGACCGCTTACTTGCTTTCCTAACCTGTCGAATAGCTCTTTACGGTCGTCGGGATGCACGAGGTCTTGGAATTCTTCCATTGTCAATGTGTAGTCCTTTGTCGGTATATCCAGATATTCAAAGTAACGTGGATCGATTGCCATTAAATTACGATCCATGTCGTATGACCACGGAAATATTTGAGTAGTGCTCAGTGCAATATTCATTACATGCTTTTGTGTCCTTTCTTCTAAAACGTTTCTGTAGAAAAGGACAATGCGCACAAGTTTATGATTTCTGTAAATACCGACTAGTGCTCCTTCAATTAAAAAGCGTATATTCTTTTGCGGTTCGCGGATAAAAGTATTTGTATCAAACTTGATGATACAATTCTCTTCACTCATTTCTTTGAGGTACCGGGAGAATACATTCTTCTTATCGTGTATGATTTCTATAATTTCAGTAATGTTCTTTCCTTCAATATTTTTATGAAGAAGTTCAAGCTCGTTTAAAAGCATTTTATTGATGCGGACAATACCACCTTCAGCTGTGGCTATGACAAAACTTACTGGTATGATGTCTTGTAGTTGCTTGTCGATTATGTTTTTTATTTCTTCTTTTTCAATTGTTTCTTTTAGCAACCTGTTCTGTCGGTATAAGTAAATAGTGGTGAGGCACAATGCTAATATAAGAATCAATATTCCTAAAATATTAATAGATAGTAATGGATTAATATATATAATTTGCATTATAATTATTTTGATTAATTTATCAGTGACAAGTATCATGCAAAGTTCTTTTTTATAATTGACAAAACCAACAAAGGATAAACGGAAAATGTTTGCCGATATTTACATAAATATTCCAATATTGATATATTAACATAATTTAGTGAGCTTATTTTTAAAAGAACTGACGTTAAAAAGCATGGTTTAGGAAATAAATGTACTTTTGTGAAGAGTGATAAAAGAATATGGGATGAAGAATATGGTTGTTTTTGCATATAAGTCAACTCCTCTTGCGGCAGAAAATAATATTTTTGCTGACCGCTTGTCTAAATATAGTGATATTTGGGCAAAAGTTGAAGGAAGTACATTTGTGGTGTGTAAAAAAGGAACGTTGAGAGTTACGATTAATCTTAATGAATATACTATTCGGGAAAATGATTATGTAACGTTATTGGGTAGAAGTTATATTCATATCCATGAGTTCTCACCTGATGTGGAGTTTTCTTATGTTTGGTTTTCTCCCGAAGTATTGCATGAAGGAGAATTTTTCAAAAAGGAGTTCAAATCTCTGCTGCTTATCTATGAGAATCCGGTAAAACGCATATCCGATGGATTAAGAACTTATTTGGAAAAAAGTATTTCCTCTTGGGGAATGATAAAAGATATTCCCGAAATTGCCGATAACCGGGAAATATTCAGGAATATAATGAATACATGTCTGCATACTAGCATGGATTTGTATGGGATAGACGAACCGGAAGAACGTCTGGACTCCCGTTCCAAGAGTTATAGTATTAACGAACAGTTCATTAGACTGGTTACGGTACATTATAGAAAAGAACGGAGTATTTCTTTTTATGCAGAAAATATTGGTACTACCAAAGAGAATCTTTGCCGTATTGTTAAAGGTTGTTCTCATATGACGCCGTTGGGCATAATGAATGCTCTTCTTGTATTCGATGCTAAAACGCAATTAAAATTTACGCAAAGCTCAATTACGGAAATAGGAACTTCTTTAGGTTTTCCTACTTTAGCCGCCTTTTGCCGTTTCTTTCGTAAGTATGCAGGCCAGACACCGTCGGAATATAGGAACCTTTAGGCGGTGAAAGCAGCAAAGGTATATATATTACAGATATTCATACCATTATTACTGTTTGAGAGGTTTTGGTGAATCACCTAAGCAAAAAAACACTAACTTTGTGATAGCTAAATCATAAGGATTATGGGAGAAATACTGAAATTAGACCACATTTGCCAGTACAACGAATTAATGGGGCAGGAAACTTTGCATCCATTGATAAGCGTTATTGATTTGTCGAAAGCAAAATCGCGAACACATTTCCGTGCAAGTTATGGCTTTTATACTATTTTCCTGAAAGAACTTAAGTGCGGTGATCTCAGATACGGACGTAATTATTACGATTATCAGGAGGGTACTCTTGTATTTCTTGCACCGGGACAGGTTGTAGGGATTGAAAGCAATGGTGAAACTTTCCAACCGAGTGGCTGGGCACTTCTTTTTCATCCCGATTTGCTCCGGGGAACTTCTCTCGGCAAAAATATGAAAGATTATAATTTCTTTTCCTACGAGGTGTATGAAGCACTTCACTTATCGGAGCGGGAAAGGGGCATAGTGATTGAATGTTTGAGTAATATACAAGCAGAGTTGCAACATGGCATCGACAAACATAGCAGGACACTGATTGTATCCAATATAGAATTGCTTCTGAATTATTGTACCCGTTTCTATGACCGCCAATTCATTACCCGGAGCAATGTCAATAAAGACGTCTTAATGAAGTTCGAAGATTTGCTGAATAACTATTTCCAATCGGAGCAGCCACAGGAGATCGGCTTGCCGTCTGTGCGCTATTGTGCCGATAAGCTCAATCTTTCTGCAAATTATCTTGGGGATCTGATTAAGAAAGAAACAGGAACTTCGGCGCAGGAGCATATACAGTCCAAGTTGATTGAAGTGGCAAAGGAAAGAGTTTTCGATACAAGTAAGTCAATCAGTGAGATAGCCTATGAATTAGGGTTTAAATATCCTCAGCACTTCACCCGTTTGTTTAAGAACCGGGTGGGCTGTTCTCCTAATGAGTATAGGACGGTGGGTTAACGGGAAGATTTATAGCTTAGGCTGAAACAACCATAGAGTTAGACCAAAACGTCCGTATGGTTAAGATAAAACATAAGGTCATATACATAAAAAGGTGTACACTATCTTGTTGGTAAGTGTACACCTTTTAATGTGAAGCAGTAGAGCTTTTATAGAAATGGACTACAACAATAAAAGAAGCCTTGCAGACGGGCTTCTTTTATCGTATTTGCAAATATAGTAAATAATCGTTGGATTTCCAAATTTTATGCCGTGTGTTGAGTGGTTGTTTACCTCGGTTTATTGGTATAAAAGGTATTTCTTCCTTATGCTTTTATAAGCGTTTAATTCTTTTGTCCACCCGGCTTTGATTTCTTGCTCGTTCTTTCCCGAAATAATCTCTTTGCGTACTTTGTCATTTCCCATTAACAGATCGAACCAACGTGGACGGGAGAAGAATACGGCTCCTTGTCCGGACTTTTTGTAAAAGTCAAGGAAGTAGCTCAATGTAAGCCCTTGCTTGGTAGTAATAGATCTTAAATCTATTCCATAACACACTTTGTTTTTATGCATGGGGTTCTTGTCAAATCCCGGCAGTGACTTGGGAGTGAATGTAAAAGTACCGTATTTTTTGTTCGGTGCACCCAACACTTGGAAAGGATAAATCGTCCCACGTCCCACACTGATAGTGGTTGCTTCAAATAAACATAAGGAGGGGTAAAGTGCTATTGCCCGGTCATTGGGCAGATTGGGTGAAGGTTTCACGGGAAGTGAATAAGGTTGCCCATGCTTCCATCCCTGTACGCGGATAACAGTGAGGCGGCATTGCTTCGGTGTTGATTTCAGCCATCCTTCACCGTTTATCATTTGGGCAAGCTCACCTACGGTACATCCATGAAGTAAGGGTATGGCGTCCATACCTACAAAGCTTCGGAAAGCGGCTTGCATAACGGGACCGTCCACGTAATCGCATGGGTTTGGGCGATCGAGCACAATCAGTTCTTTGCCATGTTCCGCACAAGCTTCCATTACATAGTGCATTGTACTGATATAAGTGTAGAAGCGTGCTCCCACATCCTGTATGTCAAAGATTACAAGGTCTATATCCTTTAGCTGTTCGGCATTCGGCTTTTTGTTATTTCCATAAAGAGAAATTATCGGGATTCCCGTTTTACTGTCTTTCCCATTCTTCACAGTTTCGCCTGCATCGGCATTCCCTCTGAATCCATGCTCGGGGGCGAATACCTTTTTGATGCTTACCCCACAGTTCAGTAATTTGTCCAATAAGTGAACTTTGTCCTTTCCTATGACGGATGTTTGGTTGACAACAAGTGCAATGTTCTTGCCTTCCAGCAGAGGAAGGTAACGTTCCGTTTGTTCGGCACCGGTCTTTAATGCAGTCTCTTGTGCATTTAATTGCATACTGCATACTGATAGAATGAGAATGAAAAGCCATACCGGATATTTCATGGTGTGAAAGAATTTGTTTGATATTGGTGATTATTTTAGTAATATTGCACAAAAATAGTGATTGAGTTGTTATATTGCAAAATAATAACAAATAATGAATGTACTTAGCTTGATTGATAAATATTATCCCGAGGATAATGAATTAAAGAATATACTGCTGACTCATAGCCGTTCGGTGGCAGACAAAGCTTTGCAGATAGTGGAAAAACATCCCGAACTGAATGCCGATAAAACATTTGTGGAAGAAGCCGCCATGCTTCATGATATAGGTATCTTTTTGACAGATGCGCCGGGTATTTTATGTTTTGGTAAAGAGCCTTATATCTGTCATGGCTATCTGGGGGCGGATTTGTTAAGGAAGGAGGGCTTCCCTGAGCATGCTTTGGTATGCGAACGCCACACGGGAGCCGGAATTTCTTTGGAGAATATCATAGAGCAACAACTGCCCATCCCGCATAGGGAGATGTTGCCGGTGAGCATAGAAGAACAGATTGTTTGTTTCGCAGATAAGTTCTTTTCGAAAACTCGTCTCGATCGAGAGAAAAGTGTGGAGAAAGCTTTGAAAAGTATTTCCCGCTATGGAGAAGAGGGAATCGTACGTTTTAACAAATGGTGCGAGCAGTTTTTATAGCTCTAAAAATAATTAAATTGCCCGATTAATCTTTGTAATTGGTGGATAATGCTTACTTTTGCCCGTTAAAGCGCAAATACTTAGTAAATGACGCCCTTGAAAGTAAATATATTAATATCGTTCTTATTGCTAATCGTATTTCTGTTTCTTCCCGATGATGCCGGTGCTCAGAGGAGAAGAAGAGGAAGGACACCTGTGGCTGCGGCAGACTCCTTGGGCATGGATACGCTGTCTGTTGATACAATAACTACCGATTCTTTATTGCTAGCCCCTCAAAAAAAGAAACAACCACTGGATGCTCCGGTTATTTATGAAGCGAGTGACTCTATTGTTTTTACTCAGGGAGGTTATGCAAACCTGTATGGTGACGGGAAAGTAAATTATCAAAACATAGAACTTCAGGCTGCTGTTATTACCATGAATATGGATAGTAGCACGGTGTATGCACGTGGTGTTCAGGATACCTTGGGAGTGGCTACCGGTACTCCGATATTCAAAGACGGGGAGACTCCTTATGAATCGAAAACCATGCACTATAATTTCAAGAGCAAGAAAGGTTTCATTAATAACGTGGTTACCCAGCAAGGTGAAGGATATGTAACCAGCCAGAATGCAAAGAAAGGCGGCAATGACGAACTGTTTATGGAACACGGGAAATATACTACCTGCGATAACCATGAACATCCTCACTTTTATCTGGCGTTGTCCAAAGCTAAAGTCAAGCCTAAAAAGAATGTAGTCTTCGGACCTGCCCATCTGGTAATTGAAGATGTGCCTTTGCCCATTGCCATTCCATTTGGATTTTTCCCTTTCTCAAGTAGCTATTCTTCCGGTTTCATCATGCCTACCTATGGTGATGAAATGAACCGTGGATTCTATTTGCGCGACGGAGGTTATTACTTTGCCGTCAGTGATAAGATGGACTTGAAACTGCTAGGGGAGATATTTACCAAAGGTTCGTGGGGATTGTCTGCCGAAACAAGATATAATAGAAGGTATAAGTATTCCGGTTCGTTCAGCTTCAATTATCAGGTAACTAAGTTAGGAGACAAAGGAATGCCGGACTATTCGGTGGCTAAGGACTTTAAGTTTTTGTGGAGCCATCGTCAAGATCCGAAGGCTAATCCGAACAGTACTTTTTCGGCAAGTGTGAACTTCTCGACAAGTAGTTACGAACGTACAAACTTAGATGCATATTATGATCCGAATCTCTATGCTCAGAATACAAAGACTTCAAGTGTTAGCTATTCCCGTACATTTCCTAATTCGGGAGTGGTATTATCCACTACTTTTAATATAGCACAGTCTATGAAGGATTCTTCGATTCAGGTTACGTTGCCTGACTTGAATGTATCTATGCCTACAAAATTCCCTTTCAGACGTAAGAAGATGGTGGGTAATGAACGTTGGTATGAAAAGATTTCAGTGCGTTATTCCGGGCAGTTGAGTAATAGTATCAATACAAAAGACAACCTGTTGTTTAAGTCGAACTTAATCAAGGACTGGAGAAACGGAGCAAAGCATAACTTCACGGTAGGAGCTACATTCAGTATGTTGAAATATTTAAATATCTCCCCTTCTGTCGGTTATAATGTTCGTTGGTACACTAATAAGATCGAAAGGCATTGGGATGATAAGAGCTATGCCGAAGTGCAAGATACAATATACGGTTTTAACTGGGTGCATGATTATAACATGAGTGTTAGTCTTACTACCAAACTCTATGGTTTCTATAAGCCGGCAAAAGCAATATTCGGCAAGAAAAGCGATTTATTTGAAATACGTCATGTTTTTACTCCAACCGTAAGTTTCAGTGCTTCGCCCGACTTTGGCAGTGCCCGTTATGGATATTGGCAGACTTATACTTATACAGATAAGAATGGCGAAGTTCGGACAAAAGAATATTCTCCTTTCTCTAATGGGATATTTAGTGTGCCGGGTAGAGGGAAATCGGGGAGTGTAAACTTCTCTGTGGGGAATAATGTGGAGATGAAAGTAAAATCCGACAGGGATTCTACCGGATATAAGAAGGTGAGCCTGATTGATGAATTGGGTGCGAATATCTCTTATAACTTTGCTGCAAAAGAAAAGCCTTGGAGTGATTTGGGGATGAATCTTCGTTTGAAACTGAGTAAGAGTTATACATTTAATTTGAGTACTTCCTTTGCAACTTATGCTTACCAGTTTAATGAAAGTGGAGGAGTATATGTAGGTGATCGAACAGAGTGGTCTTACGGACGTTTCGGACGTTTCCAAGGTTTCGGTACTTCTTATTCCTATACTTTCAACAATGATACATGGAAAAAGTGGTTTGGTCCGAAAGAAGATTCGCAAAAGGATAAGAATAAGGACGATAATGACTCGGAAGATGAGGATAGCGATATACAGAAAGAACAAGGTGTAAAGAAGAAAAAGGTTGAAAAGGCAGAAGTGGATGCGGATGGATATATGAAATTCAAAATGCCTTGGAGTTTCTCTGTTTCTTATTCTTTCAATTTGAGAGAGAATACTTTCGGCATGGATCCGAAGAAAATCAATCCGAAAACAATGCGTTATCCATATAAAATGGTTCATACTCTGAGTGGTAACGGTAATATAAAGATTTCCAACCGTTGGAACTTTACTTTCTCTACCTCTTATGACTTTGATGCACATGAGATTGCTCAGACTACTTGTACAGTGACACGCGATTTGCACTGCTTTACGATGACTTGTAGTTTCTCACCTATTGGGCGTTGGAAGTCTTATAACTTTAGCATACGTGCCAATTCAAGTATGGTTGCCGATTTGTTGAAATGGGATAAGAGAAGCAGCCAGAGCAATAATATTAATTGGTATTAATATAATAATATAGTAAAGAAGAAAGAAGGGGATTCCGTTAGCGAAATCCCCTTCTTTCTTCTTTATTGTAGGTTACCAATTTATGGGTTCTATTCCGTGGCTTTTTAAATATTCATTAGTTTTACTGAAATGCTTGTTCCCAAAGAATCCGTTATAAGCGGATAGGGGAGAGGGATGTGCAGATGCTAATACAAAATGTTTGTTCCGATCTATAAATGCTCCTTTCTTTTGTGCATATGAGCCCCAGAGAATGAATACAATATTCTCGCGTTGCTCTGCCAATACCCTGATTGCTGCATCTGTAAATTCTTCCCATCCTTTTCGTTGGTGAGAACCTGCCTGATGTGCACGCACTGTAAGAGTCGCGTTGAGCAAAAGCACTCCTTGTTCCGCCCATCGGGTTAAGTTTCCGGTATTAGGGGAGGGTGTACCTAAGTCACTTTGTATCTCTTTGAATATATTTATTAAGGAAGGAGGAAATGCTATTCCGTCATTTACAGAAAAACAAAGTCCATGTGCTTGTCCCGGACCATGATAAGGGTCCTGACCTATAATTACTACCTTTACTTTATCAAACGGACATAGATTGAAGGCATTGAATATAAGTTTTCCGGGAGGATAAATTGCATATTGGGAATATTCACTGCGGACAAAATCTGTGAGGTTTTTGAAGTAGTCTTTTTCAAATTCCGGAGTAAGATGTGCTTTCCAGCTTTCTTCTATTTGTACATTCATAGATTGCTATATAAAAAGTTTTGCTCCAAAGTTAAATATTTTGAAGCAAAACCCAAATAAATCTTAGAATGTATTTTAGATTAAAGCCATATTTAGTGCTTCACATTCTTTTCTCATGTCTTCCGGCCAAATACTTGCTTGTATTTCGCCAATATGAGCTTTTTGTAAATATACCATACATAGGCGTGATTGTCCTATACCTCCGCCGATACATAGTGGGAGAGTTTCGTCAACCAACCGTTTGTGGAAATATAGATTTAATCGTTCTTCGTTTCCGGATTCTTTAAGTTGACGTAATAAAGCTTCTTTATCTACACGGATGCCCATGGAAGAAAGCTCTACGGAACGTTCCAAGATGCTATCCCACACAAGCAAATCACCGTTTAGACCGGGCAAACCATTTAATCCCGGAGAGGAATAATCGTCATAGTCGGGAGCACGTAAATCATGCTCTACTCCGTCTCCCAATTTGCAACCGATGCCAATAATGAATACAGCACCATATTTCTTTGTGATTGCATGTTCCCGGCATTTTGGTTCAAGGTCGGGATAGAGTTGTCTCAATTCTTCTGCATGTATGAAATGTATCTTTTGAGGTAACCATGGCTTAATCTGAGGATACATTTCATATACCATATATTCGGTTCTTATCATTGCAGCATAAATGCGATTGACAATTTCCTTTAAAAAGTCCACATTCCGGTCTTCTTTGTTAATCACTCTTTCCCAGTCCCATTGGTCAACATATAAAGAATGCAGGTTGCCGAGTTCTTCATCCGCACGTATAGCGTTCATATCCGTATAGATTCCATATCCTGATTCGATGTTGTAATCGGCAAGAGTAAGACGTTTCCATTTGGCTAAAGAGTGCACCACTTCGGCTTTGGCATCTTCTAAATCTTTTATAGGAAAAGATACTGCACGTTCTTTGCCACTTAAATCGTCATTAATACCCATTCCTTTTAATACGAACAAAGGAGCAGTAACGCGTCTTAGCCGCAACTCCGATGATAAATTCAACTGAAAGAATTCTTTTATTTGTTTGATGCCTAACTCGGTTTGCTTTAAATCAAGTAAAGGTTTATAGTCTTTAGGTTTTATAAGATAACTCATATGTATATTTTTTAAGTTGATTGCAAATATATGAATTATTTATATATATGATACTGTTTTTACTGAAAATATATGCAAAGTGATAATTATTATCTCATAATACCTTTCATAATAATAGTTGTTTTGATAAATCGATGAATAAGAAATTACTTGCAAAATCATTAGGAACATCCCGAATAATATTGTATTTTTGTCACCCGAAAACAAAAAGCACCTGTAGTTCAACGAATAGAATGTAGGTTTCCGGTACCTAAGATAAGGGTTTGATTCCCTTCGGGTGTACGAAAATATCCTTTTAATCATATGATTAAAAGGATATTATATTTTATACGGATGCTCATTATATAATTTATTGGAGTAATTTTGAGTATATGGTAAACCGAATTCGCTCAAGAAAGATGTAAATCAATTATCTGATTTCTATTTCGTTTTAAACATATTCATTTTCTACTACTATCTTGTACAATACTATATAGATGTTCTCTTTCTTGTTCATTTCTAATATCCGTTATTTTAAATTTTCCATCAGGATAAACCAAATAAGTAGTAGGGAAAGCCTTAATTGAATATAAATCTTTGACTTCATCTAATCTATTTCCAGGCAGAAAGCTTATCCACGGTATTTTATTTTCTTTCATCATAATTTCCCAGTTCTTGACAGTAGAAGAATCGTCCATCGAAACATAAACAACATCAAGTCCATACTTATTTAAGTCACTATAAATCTTCTGTAAAACGGGTATTTGTTTATGACAAGGGCCACACCAAGAAGCAGAAAAAATGACTAATGTATATCGAGTGGAGTCCGATATTATATTACGAGGTTTGTTATCTGAAATAGTAGGTAATTGAATTTTAGGAAAAAAGGTTAAGTCTATAAATGATTTAATTTTATGCCCGAAATAGCTATCTTTTTGTTCTCCTGATAACATATTATAGAATTCATAAACTTCATCTTTAGATTTAAACAAACTGGTTTTATTATATAGGTCTGCTGTACAATAATGGGTATTTCCATATTTTTTTACCAACGATAAGAAGTTGGTATAGGCTTCATCTTTTTTATCCCCATGCATATCATACCCTGCACGCTTAAGATTTAAGCTTGCAAGTAGGTTTATATCCGGATTAATAACTTTTAAAATATCCATTGCTACATCCTTATTATTATACGCTGGAGTTTTAGGCATTTTATTAGACGAGAGAAAGAGAGCCTTTATGGTTGTTTCACCGGAACCAATAGAAAAATCTAATATAGCTGGTTTATTGTCTTCTATTTCAAAGTATAATTGATGGATAGTAGAATCTGGTACATTTAATTCCATCCTATAATGTTTTTCGTATACACTATCCGGAATGTTGAACAACCACTTCATATTAGTTAACTTAGTCGCAGAGATTCTTACTCTACCTATTTGATGGCATATCACATTTAGAACCAACTCCTTATATTCTTTACCTTCTATTTCAAAGGTCAACACACATGAATCCGACAATTTTTTAGCATTAAGGTTTAAAGTTACACACATGCTTAATAATAGTACAACAAAAATGAGATATTTCCTATTCATAACTTCTAAATTGTATTCTTAAAATTTAATCTATTAGATAAATGACAAAACAGACATTGGTATATGAAAAAGAGTACACATACAGTGATCTTTAGATCCTGAATAATGACATTAAAACCGGAGAATCAATTAATTTACTTTTCTTAAATGTTTTCATATTATTTTACTTAAAATCAATTCTTGAAAGTTAAGCATTTATTCTTAATAATTTCATTTTGAATAATAAAACATTTTGTTGTGTGGTAACTATTTAACAAAACGTTATTGCTATTTAGCGATAGCGTTTTGTTATTTAAATGAAAAATGAATTACCTTTGCGCAATTTTTAGAAACAATGAAAGCAAAAGGTTATTTTTACGGTTGTCTGTCTTCTGCCACTTATGGGCTGATTCCTTTATTCACTTTGCCTATGATGGCGAAAGGAATGGTGTTCGATTCAATCCTTTTTTATCGTTTCCTCTGTGCGACCATTGCTATCGGCTGCCTGATGGCTTTTCGTGGGGAGTCTTTCAGAGTGGAGAAGAAAGCGATAATGCCTTTGGTTGTTTTAGGAATTCTGTTTGCTTTTTCTGCATTATTTCTGTTTTGGAGTTATACTTTCATGGCTGCGGGGATTGCTTCCACTATTTTGTTTCTTTATCCGGTGTTTGTTACCTTGTTGATGGCTTTCATGTTCCATGAAAAAGTATCTTGGATAACTCAATTTGCCATTGGTTTGGCCTTTGTTGGTGTTGCTTTATTATATAAAGGTGATGTAGGGGGAGTTTTGAATCCGGTGGGAGTGATTATTGTTCTATTGTCTTCCTTGAGTTATGCTACCTATATTATTATGGTTAATAAATCAGCGGTACAAGGGATGTCCGGTTCCAAACTTACTTTTTATGCCATGCTCGTCAGTGCTTGTTTCTTTTTCGTGAAAGCACAAACAAACGGTGGTTTGCAGTCGTTGCCCGATTGGGAAACTGTGATGAATATTTTGTTGTTGGCTATTGTGCCTACGGTAGTTTCTTGCATCTCGATGGTGTATTCGGTTCATTATATCGGTTCCACATCTACGGCAGTGCTTGGAGCAATGGAGCCTGTAACTGCGGTTTGTGTCGGAGCATTGGTGTTTGGCGAGCCTTTTACTTCTAATCTGGCAATAGGTATATTGCTGATTATTATGTCGGTAACTCTGATTATTCTTTCAAAGAATATTATGCGAAACCTTTCGTCGATTCATCATAGGGTGGCAATCCACCTGTTTAAAAAAGGATAAGAATTTCTTCTTACCCTTTTAATGCTTTAAATAATTCATCCCATGATTCATTCAAGACCTGCATGGAAGGAAATAACAAGTCTGCACCTGCATCCCAAAGAACCTTATCGGGCAGAGGGCCTGTATTTACGGCAATAGTGAATATCCCTGCCGAAGCTCCGGCTTGCACGCCCAAAGGAGCATTCTCGATAACAATAGCCTCGTTGGCTTTCAATCCTCCTTTTTTCAGTCCCATTAAATAAGGATCGGGATTGGGCTTGCCGAATTTTATGTCGAAAGCAGTCACCATTAATTCTCTTTTGAAAGTATCAGGGAAATGATGGTTTAATCTGTCCAACAAAGAGAGTTGCCCCGAACCTGTCACAATCATGGTTAATAAGCCATCGCGTTTTACTTTGTTGATTACACTTTGCACACCCTCGATAGGTTGTGCCGGCGGGTTACTGTTGAACACTTTGCATTTATCTTCATAAATAGCCTTAATCTCTTCATCCGTTGCATCACGCCCCCATTCTCTTTTGTAAATCAGGTTGATGGTATCGGCTCCCGTGCGCCCTTCGTGCATGTAGGCTTCTTCTTTGCTGAGAGTGATTCCACGGTCTGCCATAATTTTATTCCATGCTTCGGCATGATAAGGCATTGAGTTAAATAAAACCCCGTCCATGTCGAAAAGTACGGCTTTCAGGTTGATTGAAGAATAATTATGGGACTTTAAATATTGATTGATAGCAGTTTGAAACATTGTATATCACATTTTTAATCGGTTGCAAAGATACAAAATAACTATCTATGTGACGTATATTCTTTTATTATTAAAATATTTCACTTACTTTTGCACACTATAAATATTGCATAATCTATTTGATGAAGAATATATTTTTGTTTATTGTCCTTTTCTTGCCGTTGTTATGTTCTTGTAGCAATAATAATGGAGAAAGGCCTATCATAACAGTCGATTCTGTTTATGTGGATGGGAAGAAGGAGATGAATATCGCCCAAGCTTTCCCAAAAGATTCGAAAATAGATGTTTTTGCTACGCTGAAAGCAGTGAAAGGTAATACATTATCAGCTTTTAATGTTAAGCTCGATTGTGGAGATAACTGTCCGCTAGTGACTGTCAACTATGATGAGAGCGTGGGAGGAATTATAGATGATAATCCGTCTAAACCAGAATATAGCATTCGTTTCAATGATGGTGTAGTCAAGACGAAAGTTCAGATAACCACTTATTTGTTTCCCGATGACGAGCATAAATTCAAATTGAATTTGTATTTGAACAATACAGATAATAACGAAGAAGAAGCCACAAAAGTAGAACTCACTTTCGCTGTGAGTGATAAATAAGCCATACGTATAGAAGTCTCTGCTGAACTTCCCCGCACCGCCGCACAAGCTGTGTAATCTGTTGTATCTCAATCCGTAATCTGTGCCACGAGAGAGTGCATGCACATTTTTGTTTGCTGCACATTCCCCGCTACAAGCTGGTAATGGTAAAAGCCCATGTATCTTCTTGAGGTCACGTCAAAAGTAATGTTATTGCCGATCAGGTCGGCAATGACAGATGTCTGCTTAAGTTAACATCTATGTTATTAAATCTCAATAATTAATCCGTTTGCCTTCTCATTTTAGTATTTTCATTGCAATGGAACAAGCGTTTCTCTGCAGTGGAATAAACGTTTCACTGCAGAGAAACGCTTGTTCCACTGCAGTGAAACATATAAATTATCCTTATAATCCGATTAGTTTTCGGTGTATAACCCATAATCGTTAACTAAAGTAATTAGCACATACTCTAAACTATTGTCATTGCCGACCTGATCGGCAATCTGTTGACACAAGCTAAATAAATTATATGTTTAGATTGCCGATCAAGTCGGCAATGACAAATGTGTAATTAATGCAGTGATATTTTACAGTGCGGGATGCGAATTGCACTGTCACGTATTCGTGGCACACGTTATTAGTTGATATACAATAGGTTGAGTACCTTGTGCGGCGGTGCGGAGAAGTTTAACCAATACTTCTTAGGGTATGCTTTTATGCGGAAAAGGGATAAAAAAAGAGGAATGCTCTTGCGAACACTCCTCTTCTCTTATATTTGTATAATTATAGTTTTGCCCGGATAGCTTTGGATTCTTCTTCGTATCCCGGCTTGTTAAGCAAAGCAAACATATTCTTTTTATATGCTTCAACTCCCGGTTGGTTAAAGGTGTTGACTCCTAATAAGTAACCGCTGATACCGCAAGCTTTTTCAAAGAAATAAAGCAATTCACCGATATAGAACTCGTTCAATTCGGGAACGCTTACACGCATGTTTGGCACTCCGCCGTCCACATGTGCAAGTTGGGTTCCGAGTTCAGCCATCTTGTTTACTTCGTCCACACGTTTTCCGGCAAGGAAGTTCAAACCGTCAAGGTTTTCCGCATCCGATGGAACTTCAAGCTTATGATTGGGCTTTTCGATAGAAACAACGGTTTCGAAAATGGTGCGTTCGCCTTCCTGAATCCACTGTCCCATGGAGTGAAGGTCGGTAGAGAAGTCTACTGCGGCAGGGAAGATACCCTTGTTTTCTTTTCCTTCCGATTCGCCATAGAGCTGTTTCCACCATTCCATTACGTAATGAAGCTTAGGTTGGAAGTTGACAAGGATTTCAATCTTCTTTCCGTTTTTGTATAAGTCGTTACGGGTAGCAGCATAAACAGCGGCAGGGTTTTCCATAAACGGAGTTTTAGAGCCGCAAAGTTCTTCCATTGTACGGGCGCCTTCCACCAATTTCTCAATATCATAACCTGCAACGGCGATAGGAAGCAAACCTACCGGAGTCAATACAGAGAAACGTCCGCCTACGTTATCGGGAATAATAAATGTTTTATATCCTTCTTTGTCGGCTGTGACACGTGCCGCACCTTTCTTGGCATCCGTAACGGCAACGATACATTTCTTTGCCATTTCTTTTCCTCTCTGGTCTTCGCATTGTTTTTTCAACAGGCGGAAAGCCAGTGCGGTTTCTGTGGTGGTTCCCGACTTGGAGATATTGATTACACCGAATTTCTTATCTTTCAGGTATTGAGTAAGTTCAAACAAATAGTCTTCGCCAATGTTGTGGCCTGCATAAATGATGATAGGAGCGTCTTTCTTTTCCTGTAACCATTGGAAACTGTTTGAGAGAGCTTCTATCACGGCGCGTGCACCAAGATAGCTGCCTCCGATGCCTGCAACGACTACTACTTCGCAGTTGTCTCTTAAAACTTTTGCAGTAGCTTTAAGGTCATCCAAGTGTTCTTTGGTAATGGATGACGGAAGATGTAACCAACCTAAGAAATCGCTACCTTTGCCGGTACCGTTTTCCAGTGTTTCCATTGCAGCTTTTACTTCGGCTTCATAAGCGCAAACAGACTCTTTGGATATAAATCCGAAAGTCTTTTCGATGTTTAAACTAATATTCTTCATACTATATTGGGTTTATCTGAATGAATCGGTTAATAATTTGATTTCAATCATGGGTGATATTCGCTCATACAGGATATTATAAACGGCATCGAGTATAGGCATGTTCACGTGGTAATGCTTATTTAGCTCTTTGATACACTTGGTTCCATAATAACCTTCGGCAATCATTTCCATTTCAATCTGTGCGCTCTTTACGGAATATCCTTTGCCTATCATGCTTCCGAACGTGCGGTTGCGGCTGAAATTGGAATAAGATGTTACCAGCAAATCGCCCAAGTAAACGGAATCGTCCACATTCCTGTTTATCGGATGGACGGTGTTAAGGAAACGGTTCATTTCCTGAATGGCATTCGACATCAATACAGCTTGGAAGTTGTCTCCGTATTTAAGTCCGCTGCACACGCCTGCGGCGATGGCATACACGTTTTTCAATACGGAACCATATTCTATGCCTGCAACGTCGTCACTTACCGAGGTCTTGATATAATGATTGGCGAGTTTACGTGCAAAGACTCTTGCCTTGTCTTTGTCGGGACAGGCAATAGTCAGATAGGACAGACGTTCCAGTGCTACTTCCTCCGCATGGCAAGGACCACCGAGAACTGCAATGTTTTCGGGCGGTACGTCATATATCTTGGTGAAGTATTCCGAAACAATCAGATTCTCATCGGGAACGATTCCTTTGATTGCCGTAATAATGAATTTATCCTTTAACTTGGTCTTTAGCTTTTTCAGGTGGGCTTTTAGATATGGGGACGGAGTGGCAAATACCAATGTGTCGGATTCTTTCACAACATCGTTGATGTTGGAAAAGAACTTGATGCGTTTGGTGTCAAACTTCACTCCGGTAAGATAAGCCGGGTTATGCCCCAACCGTTTGAAATCATCAATACGGTCGTCACGGCGCATATACCAGTTTATCGAATCATCCTGAGCCAAAACCATTTTTGCAATGGCGGTGGCCCAGCTTCCTCCACCCATTATCGCTACTTTACCGGGTAACTTCATTGCTGTTAGATTTTACTAACCCATTCTGTTACTGCGTCAACAGTCGGGTTGCTAAGTTCCAGTTTGTATTTTTTATTAATGCCACAGATGTCCATGTGGAGCTTCTGGGGATTAACGTCTTTCATTTCTTCTACGGTATTGTATCCGGCTTTCTGAATGACCGGTACCCATTCTTCCGGTACGCCCAATTCCATGTATTTGGCAGCAGAGTCTTTCTTTACTACCTTTTCGGGACGCATTTGCGGGAAAAATAATACTTCCTGAATGGTGCTCTGACCTGTCATTAACATAGTCAGGCGGTCCATACCGATACCCATACCGGATGTAGGAGGCATGCCGTATTCCAATGCACGAACAAAGTCTTTGTCGATAATCATTGCTTCGTCGTCTCCCTTTTCACTTAGTCTCATTTGGTCTTCAAAACGTTCCAACTGGTCAATCGGATCGTTCAACTCTGAGTATGCATTACATAGCTCTTTGCCATTTACCATTAATTCGAAACGTTCTGTCAGTTCCGGGTTGGTGCGGTGGCGTTTGGTTAACGGAGACATTTCAATCGGATAATCGGTAATGAAGGTCGGCTGGATGTAAGTACCTTCGCAGAATTCTCCGAAGATTTCATCAATCAGCTTGCCTTTACCCATTGT
>ERZ826016.773-NODE-773-length-36643-cov-18.811988_pt1 | contig 36643 bp, 37 predicted proteins | sample MGYA00519872_ERZ826016 | MGnify/ENA primary metagenome ERZ826016 (study PRJEB31778, sample SAMEA3449218) | human gut metagenome | biome: human gut; feature: human-associated habitat; material: faeces | place: United Kingdom | collected 2010/2012 ... | reverse complement strand
GAACTCGTATTACATGCGTGAGAGGCATGTGTCCTAACCGTTAGACGAATCCACCGGCTGTTTGCGGAAGCGGGGGGATTCGAACCCCCGGTACAGTTACCCGTACGTCAGTTTAGCAAACTGGTGGTTTCAGCCACTCACCCACACTTCCTTAAACCTGCATTGTTTCTCAAATGCGGTGCAAATGTATGGGAAACTTTTGGACTATGCAAATCTTTCCATCATATTTTTTTCTGACTTTTTTCACAAAAAGATGTAATCTGTTAAAAGTCAAAAGCAAAGGGAGAAAAAAAAGATTTAAGAAAAGCATCAGGGATTAAGTTTGAATCCCTTTTTCTTTATTTGACTCACATCAATCTCTCTTTTCACCTCTTTGCGTATCTTTGCGCGATTTTTCATCACCGTGTCTCAAACACATACGAAATGGTACATCAGGAAAGCTTGAAAAAGCGGCTTGCAAAGCTTGCTGCCCCCATCTTTATAGAAACCCTGCTCATCATGATGCTGGGCGCCGTGGATACTATTATGCTGAGTCGCCACTCCGACAGCAGTGTGGCTGCCGTCGGAGTAGTCAACCAAATTATTATGCTTACCTTTCTTGTGTTCGAGGTCATTAATCTCGGTACGTCCGTTCTTTGCTCCCAATATCTTGGCGCCCGCCTGCAAAAGAAAGTGGTACAAGTGGTCGGTGTTTCAATCCTTGTGAACATAGTGGTAGGCGTATCCGTCAGCCTGCTCCTTTTCTTTGGTGCCGGGCCTATCCTGCGCCTAATGGGACTGACTTCCGAACTGATGACTGACGGCATGGACTATATGCGTATTGTAGGCGCTTTCGCCTTCTTCCAAGCCATCTCACTAACACTTTCCGCCTCCCTGCGCAGTGCCAACAAAGCCATTTATCCAATGTTAGTAACCGTTGTTGTCAATATCCTAAATATAATAGGTAATTACTCACTCATCTTCGGTCGCTTTGGTTTTCCCGAACTCGGCGTAGAAGGAGCTGCCATCTCTACTGCTTTCAGCCGAGGTGTATCCATGATACTTTTATTCATTATCCTGTTTCGCAAACATATCCACCGCTTCCCCGTTGCCTATTTCCACCCGTTCCCATGGATAGAGCTAAAGAACCTGATGAAAATCGGCCTTCCCTCCGCCGGCGAACAACTTTCTTACAGTTCTTCGCAAGTAGTGATTACCTTCTTCATCAATATGCTGGGCGTCGAAGCTCTTGCCACACGCACCTATTGTGTCAATATCATCATGTTTGCCTATCTGTTCAGCATCTCCATGGCGCAGGGTGGTGCCATTTGCATCGGGCATCTCATCGGAGAAAAGAAACCTCATGCCGCTTTCCTCATGGGTAAATATGTTATGAAGAAATCCGTCATGATCACCGTTATACTCTCCACCATCCTTGCTATATTCGGAAACACGATCTTCCATTGGCTTACTACCAATGAAGAAATCATCCGGCTCGGAACCACCATCCTCATCATCGACGTCATTCTCGAAATCGGACGTCCCATCAATATCTTTGCAACCAACGCCTTGCGTGCCGCCGGAGATGTTACCTATCCTTTCTATGTCGGCCTGGTAGTTCAGTGGAGCGTTGCCGTCGGCTTGGGCTACATCATCGGTATCCCTCTGGAGTGGGGCATCTGCGGTATGTGGGTCGCCTTCTTGCTGGACGAGAACATCCGTGGAGCCATCTTCGTAAAACGCTGGTACAGTATGAAGTGGACGACAAAAGGGTTTGTTAAGTGATTAGCGGTTAGTAATCACTTAATAAGATTTGATATAAATCAAATCTTTTATACCTTTGTCCCCGGAAACAGTTACAGAAACCAGCGAACAATTATGGATACATTATTAAAAGAGACAGTTAATGCCACTGTGAACTCCCGTTATCCGGGCATGGCACCTGAAGGTAGAAAACTGATAGAAGATATTCTGATCCGCAAAGAGCTGGAAAAGGGTGAACTCTTATTCAAGGAGGGACAAGTCTGCCATCACATGGTATTTGTTGGAAAAGGCATGATGCGCCAATTCTATTACAAAAACGGTAAGGACGTCACCGAACACTTTTCCTACGAGGGTTGTGTCATCATCTGCATCGAAAGCACCCTGAAACAAGAACCGACCCGCCTGATGGCAGAGGCCCTGGAGCCTTGTACAGTCTACCTTCTCCCCTACGACAAATTCATGAGATTGACTGAAATCTCCTGGGAAATCAATATGTTCTATCGCAAGATACTGGAATATTCACTCATAGTATCCCAGGTGAAAGCTGACTCCTGGCGGTTCGAAACAGCACGCGAGCGCTACAATATGCTGATGCACACCCACCCGGAAGTCATCAAACGGGCACCATTATCACATATCGCATCTTATTTGCTGATGACACCCGAAACTCTCAGCCGTGTTCGCGCGGGGATATTGTAAGAAATACGATAAGAATATTCAGTTTTTGATTTATATCAAATCATTTTTCCCTGAAACCCTCTACCTTTGCGCCATCAGAAAAGAAATAGAATTAGTTTTTATAGGTAAAAGAGATTAGTTTTTAGGGTATAAATTAAAAAAGAGGTAACAACTGAGTAAGGTTGTTGCCTCTTTTTTCGTTTACACTACAAAAATCATTTAAAAAACATGTAATGATGCAAATTAATTTATATATTTGTACGGATGGAAATGAAGACACACGTATCACTGCTGAAAACAATATTGTTTCTTACCCTTGTACTGGTCGGATGCCAGGGAAGTTCAGATAAAGAGACACCTCCGGTAGAGCTACCACAAGAACTATTCCGGGATGGAGATATCGCTTTCAGAAGAGGAACAGGGATTACCAGTAGAGTGGTGTTGGCTGCAGACCGGGAAGGTGCTTATTCGCATACCGGCATCCTGAAAAAGAAAGCCGGACAATGGTATGTGATACATGCCGTGCCTGGTGAACCGGATTTTAAGGACGACCCTGACCGTGTAAAAATGGAAACCGTAGAAGTATTCTTTGAGAAAAGAAAAGCTGTTAACGGAGCTATCATGCGTGTATCAGGGGATTCGGTAGCCAGATACCGGGCAGCAACTCACGCGGAACAGCTTTATGCGAGCCATGTGTTATTCGATCATGATTATGATTTGGCAGACACCACCAAGATGTATTGCACGGAGTTGATAGACTTTGTATACAGAAAAGAGGGAATAGATTTACCTGAAGGGCGTGTCAGCCACGTAAATATTCCCGGATTCAGAGGAGATTATCTCCTGCCCAACGATATTGCGCAGAGCAAGCGTCTCTGTTTGATATACTATTTTTAAATACATATTAATCACTTTAAAAAAAAGCGTATGAAAAAGGTATTTTATTTTAGTCTGATGGTTATGACTATGTTTTTAATGACAGCTTGCTCTTCAAGTGGCCCGGGAGATGCTATGAAAAAGTATGGTAATTATCTCATCAAAGGTGACTATGAAAAGTTTGTAGACGGACTTGCATTCGATGAGAGCGTAGGTGCGGAGAAAATGAAAGAGCAAAAGGACGGGCTTGTGTCCATGCTGAAAGAGAAAGTTTCCAAAGAATATGAAAAAAAGGACGGACTGAAAAGTATAGAGATCATATCAGAAGAAATATCGGAAGATGGAAACAGCGCAACAGTAAAGATTAAGCAAACCTACGGAAACGGAGAAACGCAGGATGGTACGCAATCAATGGTAAAAAGAGATGGCAAATGGCTAATGTCAGTAGATAAGTAAGCTTTTCACTTTGCTTAGTAGAGCTCACCTTGCCCAACTTCCGTAAAGAGTTGGGCGAGCTTTTCTATTACTGGTTTTACATAATGTGCTCCTTTTTCTGCTGAAGCTTTCCTGGGATTCCCTACCCCACTATCTATCGTAGCTTTATCCCAATGACGAGGTGCCCAGCCCACCTTCTCATTCAGCGAAGGAATGGCAAACGGCTTGGATTCTCCATCGCCTGCTTCATCCAGATTCACTAATTCCGGATGGTAATGCATCATCACAGAAGTTTCCGATTCACCGGCATGATCGTCTATTTCAGCTTCAAAGTAGCCTTTAGGAGAAACAATACTGAACCAGTCAGTGGCTATAATCAGGAAATCCGGATAGACAAAAGCAAGGTCACGTATCATGCCTTTGAAGTTATTGCCTCCATGCCCGCTGATAATAATCAATTTACGCATCCCCTGAGCATACAGGGAAGCTACAATATCTTCCAGAATGGCCTGCTGGGTAGAGTAGCGGGTGTGTATGCAGAAAGGAAGTTCACGCTGTCCGGGATTATGAGCACCAAAAGGTACGGGAGGCATCACCATACAGCGCACACCTGAATGCTCCAGTGCCAAAGTAGCGGCATCTACGGCTATATCATGGGGCAGAATACAATCAGTAAGATACGGAAGATGCAGATTATGGGGTTCCGTAGCTCCCCAGGGAAGTATAACAACATCATACTCCACATCCTTTACTTTTCCATAGCAGGATACAGTAAGATCAATTTCTCTTTTTTCCATGCTTTCTTATTTTTGAGGGTATTTGATACCTGCAAAAATAAAGAATATTCCGATACTGTGTACTATTGCTTACGATATTCTTTCGGAGACATACCTGTGTGATGCTTAAAGTATTTGCCAAAGAAAGACTGATTGGCAAAATGAAGCTCGTCTGAGATCTCCTGAATACTCATTTCAGAAGATTTCAACAGAGCTTTGGCTTCCAGAATAACGAGACTGTCAATCCATTCACCGGCTGTCTTTCCGCTCACCTCCTTTACAGCCGTAGAAAGATGCTTGGCTGTGAGGAACATCTTGTCGGCATAGTAAGCCACACTTCGTTCTACCTTATATGATTCGGAAATCGAACGGATAAAACGTTCAAAGAGATCTTCTTTCCGGGTTTTCGTCTTTCTGACCGCAGGTTCATTGCCCTGATAGATACTGTATATCTCATAGAACAAAGAAAGAATCAGTCCTTGTGTAATCTCTTTACGGAAAGGATTGTCTTTCAGTTTCACTTTCTTCTGAAGGAAAGAATAATATTCCTGAATGGCATCCATCTCTTCCGGTTTAAGGTGTACACAGGGCTGTTCTTTAATCATGAAAAACAAAGGAAACAACTGCTGTACCGTAGGAAGCACATCATCAATGAACTGTCCGGACACTACAATGAAAACTCCGGTAAAATCATCCGAGCGCTCCACTTGCTGCAATATCTGCTCGGGCAGTGTGACCACCAGGACACCTGCGGTTAGTTCATGCTCTTTCAGATTGATGCGTATCCGGCAATGCCCTTTCAGGCAAAGTGTCAGGCAAGACGCATTCAGACGCGTAGGGTAACCAAACAAGGGAATATCTCCTATATTGTCGAATATGGCAAAATCATTCCCGATAAAATCCATTGCCGGAAAACGGCGAATAGTTGCTATGTCTACGTTCTTTATATTTTTCATCTCCCTTTCTTAATTACGTGGCAAACATAAGCAATATTTCGCTGAAAACCGTCCGAAATCTCCTAAAAAAAAGAAAAAAGGAACATTTGTATAAGAAAGGGCTTCTGAAATTATGCTCTTACAACAAATTCATAAGCCCTTGCAATAATTTCGGAAGCCCCCGCAATATTAAATTTAGACCTTAATCTAATTCATAATCTTAAAACCGATAAAGAACGTTCGCGGCTGTGTAGGTCCGTAGAAGTAACCGGAGTCACGGAACTCCCCTTTATCCAGGTCTTTTTGGAAACTATTAAAGATATTTTGTACACCGGCATTGAGTTGCAACTTGATATGGTCACGCAAGACAAAAGTGTAATTCAACTTCAGATTGAGATCGAAGAAATCGGGAGTGTTCTCCATACGGTCTTTCTCGATATTGCAGAAAGCTCCTTCAGGAGCATCTACCGGTGCATAGTGAGGAACGATCATCTTACCGGTGTAGATACCGGACAAAGAGAAATCAAAGTTCTTCAACGGCGCAGAAGAGAAAGTAAAATAACCGTAGTAATCCGGTGTACGCATCATACGTTTGGTGGTCAACTCTTCATCATCTACTTCGGTCCAAACTTCAGCTTTCGTATAGCGACTACGCTGTGCCGTGAAACCTAACTGGAACTGCGCCTCTTTGCCATGAGCCAGCTTTGCATCCAGATTGACACCGTATACACGTGCGCCACTACCATTGCGACGTTCTTTTATCTTGTCACCGTTCTCATCTTTACCGATATCTTCCAACACGAATACATGGCGCAGATCTGTGTAGAAACCTTCCAACAGAACGTTTGCCTGCCAGTGTCCGAGGTATGTACTCCAATCTATAGAACCGCTGTAACTATTAGAGCGCTCTTCACGCAGATTGTCAGCCAGCTTAATCTGAACGCCCTCACCGCCTACAGCGGTCACGTGCAAGTCTTCATCATAAGCCTGCGGTGCACGGAAACCGGTAGAATACGTCAGACGAGCCTGAAAATCTTCAGTCGGCTTATAGAGGAAATTGACGCGCGGACTGAAAATTAGTTTGTCTATCAGATTATGCTTGTCGAGGCGGGCACCTACCAGCATGGTAAGTTGACTCATCTTCCATTCATTCTGGACAAAAGCACTGGCAATGCGTACATCCTGCTTCATATCACGGTGATAACCGGTCATGACATCATGCAGGGAGTTATTCTGATATTCCAATCCACCGGTAAAAGTAGCCGGAGCAAAGAAACAGTTATTCATATTACCAACATACATACCACCGGCAACCCAAGTCAGATCATCAGTCTTACCATAAGCATTCAAGTCTTGCTGAGCCCCATAGTAACTGTTTCTGTCTGTATGCTGCACAGAGCCGTAAAGAGATATTTTATGCTTATATTCACGCCAGAACAGGTCGTAGCTGGCACCTCCACTATTGATGATGTGCTTGGTCTGTTCTGTGATGTCGGACTCATGGGGCTGCAAATCAAACTTATTGCCACCGCGTCGGAACTCGTTGGTTGTATGATATTCCAAATTGATGCGACTGAAGTGTGTAGGACGATAGTAGGCACGGAAACCAAAGGTATTCATGTTCAGCTTACCAAGTTCGGAGAAGCCGTCATCGTCACGGTCATAGGGGTTACGGTTGCGATAGCTTTCATACAAGGCAATACCATAGGAATTATCTTTAGCAACCAGGGAGACGTTACCGCCCATATATTGTTCCCACGACTGTCCGTCCATACACGAAAACATACTGGAAACTTGGAAGGAATTACTGATAGGATCTTTGGTGATAATGTTGATAGTACCTCCCACTGCATTCGCTCCGAACAGGGCAGACCCACCACCACGTACAACTTCTACCCGCTCTATCATATTTACAGGAATTTGCTCCAGTCCATACACGCCGCTAAGGGCACTAATAATCGGACGACTATTAATCAGAATCTGAGAATACGGACCTTCCAGCCCATTGATACGCACCTGGGGAAAACCACAATTCTGACAATTATTCTCTACACGCAAGCCGGACTGGTAATTCAGAGTCTTTGCCAAGTCGGTGGAGTTCACCATCTCAAAAAGTTTGGCACTCATCACATTCACCACAACCGGGGCATTCTTCCGGCTCACTTCATTACGATTGGCAGATACAACCACTTCATCAGTCATGAAACTTTCTTCCACCATCGGGAAGTGCACAACTGCGGTAAAATCCTTACTGACAGTTACTTCTTTTTCCTGCGTCTTATAACCTACAGCCGATACACGAAGCGTATATTTTCCGGCAGGAAGCTTGCGAAATTCGAATTGGCCTTCTTCATTTGAGACTGTTCCCTGGCCGTTTTCTTTAATCAATATAGTTGCATAAGGTATATTTTCTTCTGTTCCTTTCACAATCACGTGACCGGAAATCATGTTGCCTTCCTTTATAGGATTTACAGCATAGAGGCTGATGCAAACCACCGTAAGCACCAGCGCAAGTATATGTTTTTTCATTAATTTGCGCTCAAAAAATGTATGTATTGATAAAATTAAAAGAGGAAAGATAAATGATAATTTAAATGAATTCCCATTTATGCCGCGAGCGCCGGCGGAGCACGAAGAGAAATTGTCTGCTCTCCCCCTCCTTTTACCAAAGGCGACACCTGTTCAGCTTCCAGCACTGCCAGAAGTATTCGCATGGGGTGCAGATCTTCATATACATCAACCTCCGGGGCCTGGAAAGTTGACAAACGACCAATAACGAGAAGTTCGGATTTGGAGTGTGTATGTTTACCGTGAAACGGATGGGAGTGCGTAATGATCACTCCATTGACATAGTGAACATGAGTAAAAGCTGTAATACTTGTCTGATATGCCACAAACAGCACCAACAAGCATACAGCTCCTATAATTCTTTTCATCTCTTTGTTCACGTTCCTACCACCCTTTTAAAATTTGCGACTGCAAAGATAGCGATTATTTCTCCACTTTTCCAAACAAGTATTCATAATCCCTTTTGGCGGCAGGCTCTACCCATTCTTCGGGAATAAATTTCCACTGCCCTAATGCATGTGGCTCAATCACTCCCTTTTTCTCTATATACTGCATCAGGTAATAACGCAGATCTTTATCTGTAGAGAACAAGATACGCCCTTTCAATTCATCTTGAGGAATCCCGGCTCCCTTAGTCAACAATTCTCCACCACCATTACCACGGTATGAATTCAGTGCTACTTTATACATCTTGTCCATAGAAAAAGGGGTACCATCAGCCATACTGATAATAGTAACCTTCTCCCCTTTCGGTTTTGTTACATCTACCGTATATATGATGCCGGCTGCCGAATCGAAGTTAAAACTAAAGTTCTGGAAAGAAGCACGATCCGTTGCACCTTCACGACGTTGCTTGCGGAACAATAACAGATGGTCATCAGGAGATTTCATCTGATTCGTCCATATATCATATGACATTTCCAGAGCATCCTTCACTTCCTTACCGGACAGTTTCATGGTATAGAGCATATTCTCATACTTATATAAGTTGAACATATCGCTCACTAACACATCTCCCTTACTAATTTCCGTATCATACGACAGGGGCGCAGCAAGCGATATATCAGCATTGGTTATTTCAAGCTGCAACAAATGAATCAGGTCAATAAAGGCAGAAGAGCCGAAATAGGCAGGGCGCGTGGAAATGGTCTCTGTGAAACTGCCTATTTTCTTGGATACGAAATCCTGCACCGCATTAAGTTGGGGAGCAAAATGCTTCATGAAATCCTCACTTGCAGCATAATCTTTCATATCTGTCAAAGCGCCGTCAATATGCTTCTCTATGACTTTTCCTTTTCGAAGTTTCAAAGTAACATCTGCGTTTGCCACAACAATTCCCTTGCTTGCGGGATCCATAATCAAGACAGAATCTCCAGCTATATTTTTAATCTTCTTCAATTCACGGGCATGATCGTGTCCCATCAGGACGATATCGAATCCGGGAACGTTACGAGCTACTTCTACAGAAGCATTTTCACGATACTTACCGCCCATCAGCAATGCATCCTGTCCGGCATGGAAAATACCGATCACCAGATCAGGCTTCTCTTTTTCCCGGATAATCTTCATCCATTTGCGAGCCGTTTCTTCCATATCATCAAAGCGCAGTCCTTTCCATAAGTTCTCCGACAACCATACAGGAATAGCAGGAGTAATCATACCCAACACTACGATCTTCACGCCATCTCGCTCCAATACTTCATAAGGTTTGAAATGAGTCTTTCCCGTAGCCGTATCAATAATATTAGCACCTAAAATGGGAAACTTGCAGTCCCCTGCCCAACGGTCGAACACGGCACGTCCGGTCTCCACATCATGATTACCCATATTGCCGGTATCATACTGCATATAGTTCAACACTTCAGCTGCCAGATGCGGAGAAATAGTGTCAATATAATTGTAATAATAGGCACAAGGCTGGCCTTGCAGAATATCCCCGTTATCTAATAGAAGCAGATTATCTTTATAGACTTCACGCTCTTTCTGCACAAAAGCATGTATGCGCGCCAAACTTCCTCCAGCCTCATGGCGGAGTATGAAATCATAAGGATAATAGTTCCCATGTATATCACTGGTCTCTACTATTTTCAGCTTTACGATCTTATCCTGAGCTGATACAGCTACTATCAGGAGGAATATCCACCCTAAAAAAAAGGAAACTCTTTTCATAGTTATTAGTTATTTCTTTGGTTGTTCGATGTCTAATGGATGTGTAAATACAAATCTTGCCCCATCCGTATATCCCGGATCCACCCAGATCTTTCCTCCCCACTTCTCTACGGTCAACTTACAGATGGAAAGTCCCAATCCTGTGCCCTGTACGTACTCGTTCAGTTTTTCAAATCGCTCAAATACAAGCTTCTGTTTTTCCAAAGGAATACCTGTACCCGTATCCGAGACAGAAAACAAGACTTCTCTTTGCTTCTCATCCACTTTCAGTCCCAAAGTAATCTTACCGTTCCGGGTAAACTTATCGGCATTGGAAAGCAGATTTATGATAACCTGTTGCAGACGCTGAGTGTCAGTGCGCATATCCATACTTTCACGGTCGCACTCAAAGATAAATTCATTTTCCGACTTGCGAGCCTGACTGACGGAAGCCAAAACACGTTGGCACAACGGCACTACATCACATTCCTCAAATGTAAACGTAACCCGGTCCGCCTCCAGACGGGAAACATCCAGAATATCATTTATCAGGCGAAGCAGTAAATCAGAATTGGTTTTGATGATATCAACATACCCCTGCTGTTCATCTTCCGAACTTCCCCCGGAAGCCAACACATCCGAGAATCCCACAATTGCATTCAGCGGAGTACGGATTTCATGACTCATATTTGCGAGGAAGGCACTCTTCAGACGGCTGGACTCTTCTGCACGGTCTTTCGCATCTCTCAAAGCACTCTCCGACTCTTGCAGTTCATCTTTCAGCTTTTTGGTATGGTAATAGAAGTACAATGAAACAAACAACCCCGCAGATAACACGACTAAAATGGTTGCAACAGTCCAGATATGATATTTATATTGTTCATAGAACGATGGATTCTCATTCACCATTTCTATCGGCTGATGAATAAAAGACAGATCCAGACGCTTTTCCTTCACAATCTTACTATCCATCATCACTTTATTAGGGATGACTTCTACTTCTATACGATCACTGTCAGCTCCTTGCAGCAGACGGACTGCCTGATACGCCATATCCTTGCCTAATGGCCGATAAGAGGGTGTCACTCCACCTATAGCCCAATAACCAATACCGACAGAACTAATGGAAAATGTAGGTACATCACCCGCAGCTTCCATCATGGTATAAGTTGCATTACGCATAAAATATCCGTCGTACATATCCACACGCCAGGTACCCATCAACAAAGCTGTATTCGGGGGCAATTCATGAAGTTTATCACTGATGGTATAAATCGTATTTGTACGTCCATCCAGTAGAATCAGATTTAACTCCGGATGTTTCTTCATCTCCGCTACTACATGGGCTTGCAAGGAAACGCCTCCATAACTGTTATCAGAAACAAAAGCTATATTCTTAGTATTCGGATATAAGTGTTTTATCAGATTGATATTGGCTTCCACATCATATTCGTAAACAAAACCGGCTTTGACTGAAGAATCAGTAAAATCATTAAAGAAATCCACTGCACCAGGCATCCATGTTTTCAGATTTACAGAATCATCCGGAAGAATAATGGCATTGCGGCTTGCCAATGAAGTCAGTACCGGAAACCTTCCGCGTATAGAGTCTTCTTGCGATAGATAGGCAGCCCAAGCCTCCTGACCAATTAAAACAAGTAATACAGGCGCACGCTTTCCCTCATACTTATCCAGTATCTCCGTCATTTTCGATTTCCACTGTGGCGATTCAGAGAAGCTTTTGCAGTTCATGTTTTCCAAAGCTATCGGAGCTTTTCCACCCAGACGCTCAAACTCTTCCATGAAATCGTATATATTTCCGGAAGTCTGACGAGCATCCGGATTATACGAACTGATAATCAATACTGGGTGTTCTCCAGTCACCGCAAAGGCTGATGAAAGCCCCAAAATGGATATCAGTAAGAAAAGAAAAAAACTATATATTATTTTCCTAAATAAGCCCATTCAGTGAATATAGAATTGTTTGGGCAAATATACAATAAAGTTATAAGGATAGAAAAAAAGTTGTAGAATTTTAAACTATAAAAAAAGAAACAGGCGGTAAGAGATAGTTTATCAAACTACCGCCTTACCGCCCGTTATTATAAAAAAAACAGGATGTTTTTATCAGATATTCATCACATGGTTTCCTAAAGCCGGAGGCTCTTTTTTATTTTCCCTTATTGAACATGCAAATGAAAATATCTTCTCATAAACAACACATAAATGCCACTCAATAATACAATTATCCCCAACAAATACCAATAACCATATCCCACAAAACAAAAATAGCCCAATATGGCCAAAGCCTGTGCCACCATATAAATTAAGGATACCCCCACATGAGGTATTTTCAACTCGTTTGCCATCAATTGATACATGTGCTTACGGTGGGGCAAACCGATGTTCTCATGAAGCATCAGGCGATGAATGATAGTCAGGACACTATCAACACCATAAACGGATAACAGGATTATCCAACTGAAATCTTCTGTTTTAATGATTAGCCTTCCTATCAGAAAAAGGAGAATAAAAGCGATACTCACAGAACCGACATCACCCGCAAAACACTTCGCCTTCTTACGGAAATTGAAGAAACAAAAGACCAGGACGGAACAAAGAACGGTATTAATCAAAGCTGGTTCAACAAACGTAGTGATCTCAGAATTGATGTATGCTAATGCACCAAGGATAACCAATGAATACCCACCTGTGATGCCATTGATGCCATCCATAAAGTTATAAGCATTAATGATACCCGTACAAATAATCAAAGCTATAATGATCCACCACCAGGAAAGTGAAAACAAGCCCCATTGGTAAAACATTAGAGCCATAGCAGTAAAGTGAAACACCAACCTCAGACCTTGGGAAGTAGAACGGATATCATCTACAAAACTGATAAAAGTGATCAGAGTCAATGCCAACATAAACCATGGATACTCCCAATGACTACTCAGGAAATAGGCTAAAGCTCCAAAATAGAAGATTATACCGCCACCACGCAAAGTTATCCGTGAATGAGAACTACGCTCATTGGGCTTATCAATGATATTAAACTTATCAGCCACTCTAAAATAAAAAAGTTCTGCTACAAAGAGCAGAACTAATATAATGATATAATACACAATTTACAATTTATAAATAGGTTAGAAACTCCGTATTGTTTTCATTATTCCATCCGCCGCACGGACAGGCATCCGGTCAATGCCAAGAGCAGATTTTATCTTCTCATTACTTACCACGTAATTCTCAGTCAGTTTTCTCAACCGTTCTGTATTCAAAGGCAGATGAAGCAGCGTACCCAGTCCTGCGCAACCTTCCATCATTTTCCTGTTCATTTTCCAGATGTGAGGCTCCTTACCCATAGCTTCACACATTAGGGCTATCAGTTCATTCGTAGACAAGGCTTCATCATCACCCATGTGATAAATACCGCTCACTACGTCTTTTGTCAACAAACCTTCCACTACATAGCAAAGATTATCTATAGAAGTAAAAGAACGCTTGTTCTCAAAATCACCTAAAGGCCAGGGGATACCTTTCTTTACTACATTATAAAGCAAGTTCAAATTACCCTTATTACCAGGACCGTGGATCATACAAGGACGCAAAATATACACCCGCTTATCAGAGTATCTTACATTCTCCTCCTCTGGGGAGGAGGAGTACCCGTAGGGGGAGGTGGTAGGTAAAATAAAATGTTCCTTTATATAACTTTCAGCTGCAATCTTACTTTCTCCATAAGGCCCCACCGGAGTCGGTATCACATCTTCTGTCAGCATATCCCCCACTACACTGTCTGCGGCAGCTTTCACAGAACTGAAAAAGATAAATTTCTTCGCAGATGATTCTAAAAAGAAATCAAATATCTTCTGCGTCAGCCCTGTATTGATATCAAAATATACCTGAGAAGCAGACTGATTCTTTGTATCATGCGCTTTGCCTGCCAAATGGATGATAGCATCAAACTTGGGTAATTGTTGCATGGGAAAAGAAGTTGTTTCAATATCTTTCCAAGCAAAAGTCTTCACCACTCCCTCCTTTTCAGGGGCGACAATATCAAGACCATAAAGGGAATGATGTCCTTTTAAGGCAATAACAAGATTGGAGCCCACAAAACCGTGAATTCCAGTAATAAGAATATTCATAGAAAATCGTAGTAATAAAAAAGACAACTTACTATTTAGTAAAAAAGTCAATAAAAAAAAATTATAATAGATAAGGATTCTGCCGTCTACTCCATACTATTATCACTTCAATTCGCCTCTCATAAATCTGACAATAAACACGGTCTTTTTACTAAAAGATCCTTGTACATACGATAGTATATCATAAAAAGATTCTAAGCCAGATCAGAGCAAACTACTTAAAGCTGGCTCATTTATATAAGTAATTATCATTATTTTCATAGATGTTAATGTCCTTCGGTTTGTTTCTTAAATTTTTTAGGGAATAATCGATATTTTAAGCAAACACATAAACTCTTGGCTTTATTTTTAGATCTAAAACGTAACACTGCTAGTTTGCTCCTTGAAATTGCCTGTGTAGATTGTTTTTCTGCATGTATGACATGTAAATTAGGTGTATATATTGTGCTATGATTTTTATATATTATATAATCATATAACAAATCTTCTTCACCATAGAAGAATGTGACAGGCACAAATGCAAATTTTTCCTTCTCCGTATAAATTGGTGTAAATATTACGCATGAACCATGTGGAACTATATTTTCAATGTTCTCCGAGAATTTCCTTGAGTCCACATAGCCATCGCTGCTATATTTTTTAACAACACTTGGAGGCATAAAACCTATTTGGAAAGACATTGCATATATATACTGTAAAATCATGCCTCGAAACAACTTCCATGTCCCGACTTTCTTATTTCGAAAAGGGTTTTGATGTTTCCCTGATAGAGTAACAATATCAGGAGCGATAACTGAGTATTTATTTTGCATCTCATATGAACACAACTTCTTTTCAAAATCTGAATCCTCAATGAAAATATCATTATTCATAACAATTATACAGTTTGCCTTTAAGATTTCTCTTGCATACTCGTAGCCAATATTGTTTCCTCTCGCAAAGCCTAAGTTCTCAAAGTTACTGATATAGTGCATTTTATCGTTGTACCCAATTAAATTTTGTACTTCGACAAGACTGTTATTCTGAGAATAGTTGTCAACAACAACAGTAACAGAACTATCACTCATAACTGTTGTTAAATATTTTAAGCATTTTGTTGTTACTTCGGCATTCTTATAGTGTAAAACAACATATGCAATTTTAATATTTGTCATATCAACCCCAGTCCCATTCGCCTTAAATTCATAATACGTTTTCATAAAATTTAATAGTCTGATTTCCTATTTCAGCCCAAGAATATCTATCAATATGTTTCAATGCCCTCTTTGATATAGATGAATAATCATCAAGGATAAGTTGAACTCGATTAGCTAATTCCATGTAGTCGGAAGAATCGACAGAATATCCAATAACACCCTCATCAAATTGACCATCAAAACCTTGCCCTCTCGTATAAATAACTGGCAAGCCTTGTGACATTGCTTCAAGATATACGCGTCCAAAGGTTTCTGTTTTCGACGGCATAACAAAAATATCATTCGCACGATACTCCGTTATCAATTCTTCCTTTGACATAAAATCTTTAATTATAACATATTCTTTCTGTTGTAACATTTTCATTTCTTCTGTGTTGATCGCATCACCAACAACCGTTAAAGCAGTCCTAATTCCTCTGCAAATAAGTTCATCACAAGCATTCAATACTAAAGAGAGATTTTTGTTTTTATCTATTCTTCCAACAAATATTAGTTTTACTATACTTCCATCAATGTTTCTTGCTTCATTAGCTTTATGATCAATCCAAAATTTCTCTACTCCGTTTGTTATTATCGTAGATTTTTTCAAAAAATCATCTCTTTTACTTAAGGGTATATAATGTTCAACATAAAAATCGCGGTATGGCTTTGATAAAAAGACCACACCACTTGCATGATCAACAATTTTCCGCGCAATACCTCTTAAAAAAGGAATTTTCATATGGCGATTTATATCTGTATTTCTAACAGTTACAATATATTTCAGCGAGCTTATTTGACTGATTTTATATGCCACATAACCATTATTCATTAAAGAATGAGCATGAATAAAATCAAACTTGCTTACATCGATATTCGCAATTAATGTTTTAACAAGCTTCCATCTTTTGGGAAAGTATAGATTACTGTCAAGTTTAGAATAGCATTCACTAAAAAAAACTTTATCATCAAGAATTATTCTGAATTTTTCTTTAACTTTCGTCCCCTTCTCAACCCCATTAAAGACAAATATTTTATTATTACTTTGTGCTTCTATGCTATCCAACAAGTCTCTGAACAATAGCGCCTCATGATAGATTGCACAGATATACAAGATATTCATACACGGATATTTATTTTCTAACAACATCTAAATATGCTCTTATAACAATATTTCTATCAAAATACTTTTGAGCTAACTTCCTACTATTATACCCCATTAATATTTTTTGATCAGATGTCAAGTTTATATATTTACACATAGCATTAGCAAGAGATTCAGCATCTTTTACTTCACATAAAAAGCCATTGTACCCATCAATAACATTATCCCTACATCCATAAGTATCGCATGTTATTAATGGACGCCCTAAGGCTGCACCTTCTTGTAAAACTGTTCCACAACCTTCACCGTATGACGGCAGTACCACACATGTAGCTTGCCCCATTAAAGGTTTCACATCATTCAATCGTCCATGATAGACTATAATACTTTCAGATATAGCCATTTTAACTTCGGGACGTAATGACTCATCGTCAAAAGGGCCCGCTATATGGAACTTTGTATTCGGATATTTTGCCTTGATACTCCTTGCAGCTTGTATGAATTCAGATACACCTTTGTCTTTCAACACTCTTGCAACCATAACAAATTCGTCGGGTTTATCTTCAAGTTTACAAAAATCAAACTTTTCAATATTTACGCCAGAACCGGGAACAACAATCGTTTTGGTTTTCTTATCCACAATTCCCAATCCATGATAAAATTGTTCATTGTCAGAATTCAAAAAATAAACAGCCTTGCTCTTTTTGAAAGAGAATTTACTCAACCAAATCACAAATTTCTTCATCCACATATCACGAAGAAATACACTTCCTAAACCGGCCACAGTATGTATATATTGATGTTGGGTAATTCTTGCTACAATTCCCCCATAAATGTTGGGTTTGATAGTATACGTAAGAATTAGATCAGGATTAACTTTCTTGAAAATTTTATAATAATGAAACAACAGCTTTATATCTTTTGCTGGATTAGTGCTTCTTCTATCAATTGGAGAATCAATCATATGACATCCGATTTCCTTGTAGTAGATAGGTTGTTCTTCTCTTGGACAATCTATATATATTTCATCCCCAGATTGAATTAGAGCTTCTACAAGTTCTTTTCTAAAATCAATGACAAATGAATGATTAACCAGAAATAATATTCTCATTTTCAACTTTATAAAAATTAGATATACGATACTATGATTATATACATCATAATCTCCAGTATGTTAATCCGCTGTTTTCAAGATCTGCCACCGAATATAACCCTTTAACATCAATCAGTATTTTTTCATTCTGCGGAACATTCTTGAATATCTCGCTGAGTTTATCAAGACCAAGTTGTTTAAATTCATCGTGAGCAACTGATAAAATCAAGCAGTCTGCATCCATGGCAGCTTCCATAGGACTAAGTTCGATGTTATATTCGTGCTTAGCATCGCGTTCACTTGCCCACGGGTCAATTACAATAGGCCGAACTCCATATTCCATCAAACTGCTGTAAACATCCGCAACTTTGGAGTTTCTGATATCAGGACAATTTTCCTTGAAAGTAAGACCTAAAATAACAACCTTAGATTTTACAGGAGCCTTACCAACCTTAATCATCTGCTTAATTACTGCATCCGCAACGAACTTACCCATGCTATCATTGACGATACGCCCATTAAGAATAATCTGACTATGGTATCCTAACTTTTCTGCTTCATAAGTAAAATAGTAAGGATCAACCCCGATACAATGACCACCAACAAGTCCCGGACGAAAGCCAAGTGCATTCCATTTCGTGTTCATACCCTCAACAACTTCGTTTGTATCAATGCCCATACGGTCAAATACCATGGCAAGCTCATTCATGAAAGCTATATTAATGTCACGTTGGCTATTCTCAACAACTTTAATAGCTTCAGCTGTCTTAATGCTGGAAACAGGATACGTACCAACCTTAATAACAAGATCATATACCGCCTTGATTGCAACAAGAGCTTCCTCATCGCAACCAGAAACTATTTTCTTGATATTTTCAAGCCTGTGAACCTTATCTCCTGGGTTAATTCTTTCAGGAGAATAACCAATCTTAAAATCTACACCACACTTGAGCCCCGATTCACGCTCAATAATGGGCATGCACACATCTTCGGTAACACCGGGATAAACGGTAGATTCAAATACAACGATAGAACCTTGGGTAAGGTTTCTACCGATAATCTCACTTGCCCCGATAACAGGAGCCAGATCTGGAGTATGATCTTGATTTACAGGAGTGGGGACAGCAACAATATGAAACTTTGCCTTCTGTAGATCCCGCTCGTTGGATGTAAACATTACACTTGTCCGTTTGATTGCATCATCGCCAATCTCTCTTGTCGGGTCAATGCCGTTTTTATAAAGTTCAATTTTAGCTTTATTAAGGTCAAAACCTACAACCTTTACTCCCTCATTAGCGAAAGCAACGGCAATAGGCATACCTACATAACCAAGGCCTACAAGTGAAATGGCTTCTTCTCCTGATTTAATTTTGCTAAATAGTGCATTCATTTTTTCCTCTTATTAAAATTTTATTTAGTAATTTATTTAAACTTTAATTCTAAATATATTTTCTTATAAACTATATTTAGAATAATTATCTTTATCTATGCTGATGTTCATATTATAGTTCATATAGCCAACAGTTTTATCAACAAATACAGTTATATAATTCATAATTTTAAGTAGTCAACTGAAACGTAAGCACTCATTATATGGATACATTACCTATAAAGATATTGTAGCAAATATTGAGATACATCTTTGATTAATAATGAGGTGAAATTTGATACGATTACCCTGTCAAAAGCTTTCTTATAACTATCAATAATATATGCTCATAATTTAATCTTTCCAAAAAAGTATTTACATTTATATAAAAACGTGCACAAAATAGGAAATAATACAAGTCCTAAATACTTAATATAATACTTGAAATTATGTGTTATGAATAGATCCTTAAGATGAATATCATATTCTCTAAGAAGTTTTTTAGCTTCAATTGCATCAAACCTACCAAGGTTCATGATATTAATCCCTATCCAACCTCTAACATATTTATGAAATCTATAATTAGAAAACTTATCAAATAGCAGATTCCCAATAGCGTATCGTGAATAATATTGTTTCCAATAATTCGGCTTTGCAGTTTTGCTGACAGAATTGATGCTTCCTTTCGCAAATTTACGATAGCAAGTCATTATTTCATCAATATAGTAATATGAGCCTACTGTCATACAAACACGAAGTATTACTTGATCTCCCCCAGTAGCGTATTTTGTAAATTCTGGTTGTGACAAATAAATATCTCGAAACAAGTTTAATCGAATAAAAAAACTTGAGGTATGAAATATAGTCGTAGGTTTCTTAAGAAATAATTTACAAATAGTTTCACTATCAAGAAGTCCCTCATGTATATCTTTATAATCACCCTGTACTGAAAGATGAATAGAGCCATCTTCATTTATATTTTGTGTTTTATGCACACACATACTACAGTTTGGATTAGATTCCATTGCGTCGAATTGTTTCTGTAGTTTGTAAGTATCACACCAATAATCATCACCCTCACAAAATGCCAAATATTCTCCTCTCGCTTTGGGCAAGAGAGAAAATGCAACCTTTACATTCTTTGAATACTGATTTTCTACTTGTAAAATTGGAATTATCAACTCGTGATATCGTTCTGAAAATGAACGTATAACATCAGCCGTCCCATCTGTAGAAGCATCATCATGCACAATTACCTCAAAACGAAAGTTTGTTTTTTGTGAAACTACACTATCAAGCATTTTTTCAATGTAACTGATTTGATTATATGCTATACAGATAACTGAAACTTTTATACCGTCGCTCATATATGTCTCAATTTTTATAATTAATCTTGCTGTTGACTACATTCTTAAAGTGAAGTCCATAATAGCGATTTTCTTTATCGTTCTGCCGCAGCAAATCTTTTGACCAACTCATCTATTTGGGCGTTTTTTTATTTTTTACACCCTACTATTTCAATTAACTGAACCAAGTCAGCATCTTTCACCAAACAAACCATTGTTATAGTGTCAAGCTAATATTCTCTCTGCCAAGTAACTGAACTTCCCTTGTTATATCGTCAAATATCGTTATCCTTTAATCTACTATAACAGAGAGTCTTACATTCCATGCTATTTTTGATACACCTTTTGGATAGAAATACAGAGCTGCTATACAATTCATTATTTGAGTATGTTATTGGTTTATGCATTTAGTATTTATGCTTTTTTAGAGTCTACTGTATATAAAGAATTTAAAAGGAAACAATATCCAAGGATAATATATGTTCCTCCTATATTCTTAAAGGCGAACAATTTTATCATGTATAAAAGAATCAGTGCTATCATAATATATAGCACACCTCTTTCAATATTCGAAGAGCATATCTTTAAAGTATGTTTTATAGAACCTACAAACAAGAACAAACTTATAAGCAATCCAATAATACCTATATTCCAAATTTGTTCCACATACCCATTATCGGTACTATATCCTAACGTATAATATGGATCTAGTGCTGTTCCCAATATCAGACCAAAGAAATCCGGAAAAAACCATGTTTCATTGGAGAGATAAAACTCTGTGCCGTCAGCACTTCTCGCTACTTGACTTGTGTCTCCAATAAAACTACTTAGTCCGATACTCATCCATTCATATGTATCTGGAGAATACTGTTCTAAAACACTTAAAGCTACCGCAAAAGCGATAACTGCTACAATAATAAAACTCAGCAGTTTTATTATGTTCTTAGAATTCCTATTATTTATAAAAAATATAATAGAACTCAAAAGTATTGCTACAACACACAAAACGACTCCACTTCTGGCATTAAGTAATGTTGAAAACACAAATATTAAAGATGCTATATAATAACCCCATTTTTCCTTATATAGTCCTAAGTTAAATGATATACCACATAAAATGCTACAGGTGTAACCAAATCGGTCATATAATGTATCCGCAAAGCCAAAGTTACGTCTTAAAGCTGTAAAGTGATTTGCAGAAAGAGATTCCGCAATTTTAACATCAGAAGCATTTTCTTCTATCATATTTAATAAATATACGCGAACTTCTGGAAAAAACAGAGATGAAAAAACAAAAAAGGCCTGAATTAATCCTATAATAACAAGCATTTTTAAAAATGTCTCTGAAACAATGCTGTTTTTCTTGCAATATATCGTAATTGAAGTAGCGATAAAAAAGAAATATACAATGAATATTATTATAGAGATAGGCCTTTCATAATAATTCACATGATTATTACCTATTGCATGATTTAATATTGAAATCAAAAAAGAATAAATCAATAAAATCAAGCTTAACAAAAGCATCCTTTTATTTTCTTTTACATTGATCACATAGAGTGCATGCTTTATGTTTATAACGGTATATAATACCGAGATCACCAACATAACTCTATCTATCATACCACCTTTAAGTAAAGGTGGCATATATACAATAAAAAATAAATAAATAATAAATATTATATTTTTTATCGCCACAAGGAATCGCATAATTCTAATCTTATAAACTGACATGAAGTAAACCTGGTCAAGTAAAGGAAGGGAATTTCACTCCACCATCCTCACAGAACCGTGCTTGACAGTCTCCCGTCACACGGCTCTTCGTATTTAACTTTTTGTTATTAGTAATTAAAGCTAAAATTTAAGCAGCCATGTTTCCAATGAGCAAATACAGAAGAATTCTGTTTAGCAATCGAGAGAAGCCATTTTTGAGCTTCTCGTGGCTCGTCTCTCAGTTTCTTGTATTTTCTCATAGCCCACTTCACCAACTTTTCATTCAGGTATTCCATTACTTTCCTAAATTCCAGCTTTCCAAAAATTGAATAATAGTTCAACCATTCAGTAATGATAGGATTGAAATTCAACGCTAATTTCTGCAAGTTGCAATGAACAAGACTATTCAGATTCCACCCTTTAATAATGTCCCATATTTTCTATTTAGCTTTATTACTAATAGCTGGAGAGAATATAGTGAAAAGTTCTCCGGTCTTACTGTTTCGTGCACAACGTGCTCTAAAAGTAAATTCTAAATAGTCAAAGGATATTATTTCAAAAGGGGGTATTTCTGCCACTTTGCTTGCAATATACAATTTTAGTCTTTGCCTCATTCAGGTTTAAGCCACAATCATTGAAACGTTTGACTAAGTCATTTTTTTTAAAGAACAGTTTGATTTTCTGTCATACAATGACATATCGGATCATCAGCATATCTTTCAAATGAAATTTCCGGATGATTAATATCCATCCATTTGTCAAACACATAATGTAAGAATAGATTTGCTAAAATGGGACCTATTACTGAACCTTGAGGAACACCCTTGGTTCGAGCAATCCGACACCCATCTCTCGTTTAGTAGGGAACTTTCAGCCATCTTTCAACATAGAGAAGCATCCAGACTCTTTCACATGAATTCTGACGGCTTTCATCAAAAGCTCATGATTGATAGAATCATTGAATAAAACAGTGTTTGAGATAATTTCTGACCAACCAAGGACCATACACCAAATCCAATAAAAGCCATAATAACACCTATTATTCCACTAGCTATAGCAGATATCAAAGAGGCTTTTGTTTTTGTTTTGAAATCAAGTCTCTTTGTTAATACTGTCACTTGCGTAATGGACAAAGCCTGAAAAATCAGCATGGCACCCATTGCACGTACCAAAAGAATCAATTCTTCTCTGTCAAAAAACAGCTATTAGAGGAGAAGATAAAAAAAGGAGCAAATAGAGAACTAAACTTATAATCATGTTTGTAATGAACATTGTATTATAGTCATTGTACGATACTTCCTTCTTTCGAATTATTGCATTACTAAAGCCACTGCCTACAACACCAGCTAATACTGTTGTAAATATTAAACAAATACCTATCAGTCCATATTCAGCCAGCGTAAGTAAACGAGCAAGAACTAAACCAACTAAAAATGTTACACCTTGGCCCCCAAAAGCATCTGCGGCACTCCAGCCGACACCCTTAATAATTTTATTTTTTTATGGCTCTTCTGCCACTTTTTATATTACTTATGTCCAGGACAAATAATCTTACCCATGGAATTATATTCAATTTTATCTAATGATTTTAATGCCTCTTGGGCGTTTCCATTCTGAAGTTTTGTGAATACCTTCTTCCCTGGAATATATGCATCTCCTGTAAATAACCATCCACCTATAGAATAGCACATGCATGACCAATCATGCCCAGGAGTTGCGAAAGCTAGAATTTCGGTATTGCTTATGTTTATCCTTACATCCTCTTTAAGAACACAGATCTTAGCTTTTGAACAAAGTATCATTTCATCCTCATGATAAGCAGACAAGTTGTCTGATGGACTATACAAAGATTTTGATCCGAACTCATTTGTATATACTGGTACAGTTGGATGAAATGCCAACAACTCGTTCAAGCCATATATGTGATCATAATGCACATGAGTAAGCAAGATTGTCTTTAATTTGAATGGAGCAATTATATCAAGTATTTCTTTTGTATCCCCTACATCTATTATTACGCAATCATTATTTACATCATCATATACAATATAGCTTACCGACCTAAATACTGTATTGACATGAGAGAGAAGATGTAACATCAAGTTACTATTCGCAATTTATCATAGTTGCGCCCCAACTGAGACCAACTCCAAAGCCTGCAAGGAGCACTTTGCCATGAAGTTTATTCTCCTTCTTTGCTTCAGCAATTGCAATAGGCACAGTAGAAGATACAGTATTGCCTACCTTCTCCATGAAGATATAGAATTTATCCTTATCTATCATCATAAGCTTACGAAGGTAGTTAATCATATATTTGTTTGCCTGATGGAATATCCAAAGATCTACATCATCTTGAACCATATTCTCTTTAGCCAAGAGTCCCTCTACCATAGGTGGTACAACATCCGATGTAAAATTGAATACTGCTCCACCATCCATGAAGAGATTATCATCCCACTGTATATTTCCGTTTTCATCAATAGATTGATTTCCAGTCTTCTCTGGATTACGAGAGCCTCCTGTATTGACAATCAGATTCTTTGCACCTGAACCATCTGTACCTAATACAAACTCGCCAATTTCTGCAAATCCTTCTGTCGAAATCAAAGAAGCGGTTGCTGCATCACCAAAAATTGTTTGGTTGCCTTTGTCTTCTGGATGAATATACTTGGTATAAGTTTCTGCTGTTAGAAGCAATACATTATTTGCAATTCCACTTACTATTAAGCCCTTTGCAACAGCTAAGCCATATTCGTAACCAGAACATCCAAGATTAAAATCAAAAGCGCCACATTTTTTGGATAAACCAAGGCAATCCTGCAAAATACAGGAACTAGATGGCAACTTATAATCCACACTCTGAGAACAAAGCAAAAGAAAGTCAACCTGTTCTTTTACCTTAGGATTCTCTGCAAATAACTTTTCTGCTGCTTTACACGCCATATCAGCTGCAGTTTCATTTTCAGCAGAAAGATGGCGCTCAATGATACCAACTTTTTTTGCTACTTTCTCAGCCGACCATTCAGGAAATCTGTCCGATATCTGATCATTTGTAAGTATCTGTTCAGGCAAATAGTAATTGATTGCCTTAATATATGCTTTATTCATTATTTTCAATTTAGTGTATAACCTCCATCTATTAATAATGATGAGCCAGTCATCCATTTTGTGGCATCTGATAACAGGTAAACAGCAGCATATCCAACTTCTTCTGGTTTACCATACCGTTTCATTGGGTATCTTAATTTATCTATTTCCAGTTGTTCTTCGCTTATCTCGCTATTATTAAGCAAGTTACTCTCCACCATTCCTGGGGTGATGGTATTAACCCTTATCTTCCGAGGAGCAAGTTCCAATGCTGTAGCTTTCGTGAAGCCCTCAAGCGCTCCTTTTGTAGCTCCATAAATTGAGCCACCAAGATAGCCACATTTTACACCAGAGATAGAAGATATCATAACGACAGAAGCTTCTTTTTCTAGTTTTTTTCCCTGTACGAGTGACCTAATTAGTCTAATAGAAGAGAATGCATTTGTTTGAAACAACCTTTCAAGATCACTCTCATCTGTAAATTTCAAAACTTTTGTTTCAACGATACCTGCACAACTAACAATACCATTCAATTTCGGAAGGCTAGCAACCAAATTCTCGATTGCATCATTGTTGCTTAAATCAACAATAACCATCAGATGCTTATTACCCTCCAAGCTATCCAAAGTCTGTTTCAGTCTTTCTTTGTTACGCGCAGTAATAATACAATTGGCACCAGCAGCAGCACATTGTTGTGCCACTGCTTTGCCAATGCCAGACGATGCTCCTGTAATGAATATCGTTTTGCCTGTTAGGCTAAATATATTCTGCATTAAAGCTTAGATGCTACCAAATCATACAAGCTCTGAATTGTATCAGTAGCTTTGATTTCAGAATTAGTCAACTTAACGCCATACTTCTTGTCAATCATGTTGAGAATAGCAAGACCAGTAAGGCTGCTCCATTCCTCAAGATCCTCACGATAGTCTGTTTCAGGCTTGAACTCCTCAAGTTCTGTTTCATCAAACTGATCAGCGAAATCCTTAATGAACTCGTTAATTTTCATAAATCTTAATTTTTTATTTGTGAATAATTATATTAATTAAAATAATACAAGAATACGATTAAACCTTCCAAAACAGGTTTTTCTTGACCTTCTATTTCAAAGGTACATTGGATATTAGCCTTGCAGACATTTCCGAGGTCTTTTGCTGATTTCAATGTTGCAACCATTCGCAACTTGCTATCAACCGGCACTACTGATTTATACACCATTTTTTCGATGCTGTAATTCACCAAATGCTTGAGATTTCTAACCTCTAGTATTTCATCCAAAAGACAAGGAAGAAGAGATAACGTTAGATAACCATGAGCAATAGTAGTTTGATATGGACTATCTGTCTTTGCTTTATCTGCATCAACATGAATCCACTGATGGTCATGAGTTGCATCAGCAAACTGATTAATCATATTCTGATCTACAAGCAGCCAACTTGACTCACCTAATTTTTCTCCAGATAATTGAAGAAAATCCTTGATCGTATTGATTATTACTTTGACCATAATTTTAGAAATGCTTTGTCCAATCCATTGCTGCAACAATCATTTTTCGCTCTTCAGTTGGTTTTTCTCTTGTTCCCACCAACTTTACAGGGTTGCCGAAATATATGCCCCATGGTTTAAGGTTGCGGTTGACCAGTGAATTTGCACCAACAACTGCACCTTCGCCAATTGTTACGCCTGGCATAATTGTAGAATTAGCACCTATATATGCATCATCATGAATTGTTACATCGCCATATCGCGTCATGCGAGTGTCACCTGGAAGCTTCTCTATTGCATAATAGCCATCAAGCTCATAGGTCGAAGTTAATACCTTCGATCCAGGTCCAATAAAGACTCTATCACCAATATATGTGTTAGCGCCACCTTCAATTAAGCAATGCCACGTAACAAGGCTGTATTTTCCAATTTTTAGAGACTTACCTGCATCAATAAAAGCAAAGTCGAATAAACGGCAATGATCATCAATCTCTGCATTTTGTGGATGAATCATCTTGAACATAGGATATATAAAAACTCCTTCACCGCAATACTTAACTTTATCACGGAGATTGTCACCCATCAGATCAAAATTCATGTTCATATCGTTTTCCATAATTATAGAATCGATTAAGTTCCATTTCCTTTTTCATATCACGAAGCATATCCATGAAAAGATATTCTGGTTCATATCCTAAATCTTGCTTTGCCTCGTCAATATTCATTATATATTGAGGTGCGTTAGGTTTTTCAGGGGAGAACAAAATCTTTGATTTCTTATCACCTCCAAATACTTCAATAAATCCTTTAATTTGATCTAACAAAGAAGTACCAACACCTGTTCCTATATTGTAGAATCCGAAGTCTTTATCAACGAAGGTGGCCTTATAGAATTCCTGGCATAAGTCCTTAACATATACCATATCTTTCTTTCGATTAGGATCACCCCATACGTGAATATCCTCACCAGCGATAGCTTGATCTATAAGAATGCGCCATGCTTTCTTAGTTTCTACACCCTCTTCAAAATAAGGTTTTGAATTCCAAGAATATATAGTAGGTAATCTGAAGATAAAACTACGTTGATTGAATAACCCATGATAACACTTTATTAGTTCTACACATGTATTCATTGTTGTGATGTATACACTCTTAGAATCTTTATAATCCAGAATAGGTGTCATTCCAACTTTGAGCTCTGGTATTTCCTCAGATCTGTATAGAATATCACCAAAAGTTTGAGCAAAGAGAATTCTATCAACATTATTTTTTTTGCAAAATTCCAAAATATTAAATGTTCCCCCTATGTTAACATCCAAATAATGCTTAGGATTGAATCCTTTCATTCTTGCTGGCATGGTAGTAGCCAGATCAATAACAGCATATATATCAGTGGGCAAGCCATCTACTTGATCCTTCTTGCTGATATCCACCTGATAGAACTTGGATCTTTCATCAAGGAAGCCACTGCCATTCAAGTCGGCTGTGACTAGTTCTATATTATGCTCTGCTTTTCTTTCATAGAAATAATCTACCAGATATCTACCAATGGCACCATTGGCTCCAAATACTAATATTTTCTTTGTCATAATTCCACTGATTTTTGTTATGATATGTTATTACCACTCCGTAACAACAGTTAAATATTTATCTAAATTATCCGCTATATTTAATATTTTTTCTTTTGATTCGAAATGTACAATTAATATTCCTGCTGCGGCATTTGCACCTCTAAATGACCTAGCATGACCTCCAATTTGAATATAATCATGACGTTCCAAAATCTTCTTTTCAAGGGCAGGATTAAAATTAGATCTCTTAACATACCCTCTTCCTTTGAATGAATTACCAAATATGCATAGAAACCTTCCTTGCAAACAGATTCTTCTCGATACTTATTTTCAATTGAAAAATCCAACATAGTTTCAACAAAGTTAAATCCAAATGCATACTGTATAACAAAAGAAGTATAATTGCCACCGCTTCTACAGCTAAAGCAACCATATTTACACCCGCATAATTTTGAATAACTTCCGGCATACAGTTTCCACCATTACAAGGTCCCAATTCCATTATATAAATACATCCAGATTTATCTATCATTACTTCTAAATTAAAAGATAGATTTCTCAACCCAGATAGAGAAATAACATGCTCTATTTCCTTTGTTATACGTTCCTTAAGAAAAGAATGTAATTGAGCGGGAAACTTCATTCCACATGGCACATATCCTGTAATATTATTATCAACAACCTGTTCACCATAACACACGAATTCCAAATGATCCATCCCATAAAATCCATCACCACCAATTTGAAGTCCAACTTTTTCTATATATTCCTCTATTATTATGATCTTCTTACGAGAAAAGATAAAGCATATTCAAAAGCTGCAGAGAGATCTTGCTTATTACAAACCTTAGTTATCCCTTTACTACCAGAAGATTTTACAGGTTTCACCATTACAGGATAATTCCATTCATCCAAAGAAATCTCAGAATAACATATGTATGATTTAGATTTCGGAACATGAAATCCATTTGATTCTAAGAATTGACGCCAAAGGTGTTTCTCACCCAAAAGACAAACTTTATCATAGGGATTACTTGGCAATCCTAACTGTTCTGAGCATAAGCTGCAATAGGTGCTACAAGATCTGAAGCAAAACACAGAATACCGTCCACTCTTAAAGTCTTTGCTAAGAATAATACAGCTTCTTTATCAGTAGTACTCACATAATGATACTCATCTGCATATTTATACCCTGGATTGCTCGGTAGAGAAAACTTTTATTTCGTTGAAGTTCTAAAGAAAAATATCCTCCGATAGAATTCATCATTATCTTACCATAACTTTTACAAGCTCATCTTTTTTCTGGCAGAAATTATCCATCTGTTCTATCGTATCGAAATGCAAGAAAATAATACCAAGAGCTTTACCTGCTCCATCAAAAGCTTCTACGCTGTCACCTGCTTGTTTATAAATAATCTTACGATAAATAAATGGTTCTATTTCAGGTGAAAACTTTATAGTATCAAAAACACCATTCTCATAGCAATGAAGCACATAATGCATATAACATCCGGGCTGCTCTTTCAAAGTAAGGTCAGGTTCTGTTCCCATTGCTGCCACCACATTAGCTTTCACGAGGTCAACACCGTATGCATCGCTAAGTTGCAAAGGAATCATATTGCCACCAGCCCGCGGCCCAAGTTCTAAGAAATGTACATTATCATTACGATCAAGAATAATCTCAATATTCATCTCACCAAAGTGAATATCCAAGAGTGACACAATTCGTTGTAATTCATCGCGCACTCGACGAGTTTGTAACTGGTTAAGTCCACTTGGTCTTTTTTCCCCTATGGGAATTAAACCTCTTCCCGAGTTATCACGTAAACATGACATTTCACCGTAAAGAACTATTTTTCCATTCCAAACAAAGACATCTCCACCAATAATATCGGGAAATCCTCGTTCTATGAATTCTTCAACTATTAATATTTTATTGCGCGAATAGTTGATAGCATGAGTTATCGCCCTTTCAAAACCTTTCATGTTGGAGAGTTTTGTAACACCTTTAGAGCCTGAGGAATCAGTGGGTTTTATTATTATTGGAAAAGAAAAATCCCTAATCTTAACTTTCAATTCTTCCGTCTCTATGTTTGGAGAAAACGTGTAATACCTTGGGCATGCAAAACCATTCTTTTGCAAGAAATCCCGAAAAAGATGCTTAACACCCAATATAGCAACTGATTCCGACGGATTTGTTGGTAAATTCAAACGTTCAGCTACAATTGCAGCAGGAAGTGCTGCAGGATCAGAAGCATAAGCGAGTATACCATCAACCTGTTCGTTTTTTGCTATTTCGTATATAGCCTCTACATCTGTTGTACTTGTATCATAATATTTATCGACCTCATACTGTCCAGGATTGTCTGGTAAATAATCACAGAGTACAGTGTATAGCCCCATACGCTTAGCTGAGCGTATAGCTACAAGCTGCTGTGCAGAACCACCCAACAACAGTATTTTCTTTTGATCCATAATTTAATTTATTATGCAATTAATAATTCTTTCTACATCTTTTTCACTCAGTGCATGATGCATGGGTAAACATATAACTGAATCGGCCATCTTATGCGCTTCAGGAAGATTCTCTGGTGCTGCACTTGGTAATCCCCGATAAGTAGTGAATGTACTGATTAGCGGATAAAAATATCTGCGCCCCATAACATTCTGCTCTTTCATTTTAAAGTAAAGCTCGTCGCGAGCTATACCATATTCATCTGCATTAATAAAAATGGGAAAATAACTATAGTTGTGTTTTACTCCTGGCATATCATCAAAAAAAGAAATCCCACTTACATTGCGCAAGGCATTGCGATACCTAATAGCCACTTGATGACGAGCTTCAATAGCCACATCCACTTGCTTTAAATTCAGTAAACCATATGCAGCACGCATTTCGTCCATTTTACTATTGATTCCCGGTGCAACAATTTCCGTCTCTCCGGCAAAACCGAAGTTTTTCAGATAATCAATTCTTTTCTTAGTCACTTCATCATGCATTACCAATGCGCCACCCTCAATGGTATTATAAACCTTTGTAGCATGAAAACTAAGAGTAGACATATCACCAGCATTCAGAATACTTGCGCCATTAGTTTCCACACCAAAAGCATGGGCCGCATCATAAATAACTTTTAAACCATATTTATCTGCTATTTCTTGAATATGTTGGGTATCACAAGGTTTCCCATATACATGTACTGGCATAATAGCTGTTGTTTTGGGAGTTATGGCAGCCTCTATCTTATTAGGATCAATATTACCTGTTGTAGGGTCAATATCAACAAACACAGGCTTAATGCCGTTCCACCATAGTGAATGTGTGGTAGCCACGAAACTATATGGAGTGGTAATGACCTCACCGGAGATTCGCAAAGCTTGAAGAGCAGTGATTAAAGGAAGTGTACCATTGGTAAATAGACTAATATAAGGAACTCTCAAATATGCTGCCAACTCTTTTTCCAATAGCTTGTGAAACCTTCCGTTATTAGTAATCCATTTGCTAGCCCAAATATCTTTTAAGACCTCATTAAATTCCTCCAATCCAGGCAAAAGAGGAGAAGTAACCGTAATTACTTTATTTTCCATCTTAGTATAATATAATTTGTTGATTCTTTTATTTACGCTTAAGTGTAGAAAGTACCAGTTGCCTGACTTCAAGATATTCAACCAGTTGAAGACGTTCATAAATGAACACTGCCAACAGTATTCCAACCAGTATTTGGATAGGTAACAGAATATAATTAGAAACATTCCAAAAAGAAATTCCCCACATCACAGCTGCTACAATGGATGAAACCATAAAAGTTGGTAATATGTCTTTAATTTGTTTTCCTGTAGGATAATGTATCAAATTCGCTGAATAATAACTATTCAGAAAATAAGCAATAAATGAAGTACAAACACTTCCCCAAAGCATATATTCAATTCCGTACAAAATACCAACTACAATAGGACCGATAGCAATCGTTTTCTTTATTATTTCCAGTTTTAGAAACAAGTCCGAACGACCTTTTACCTGTAGAATATTCAGATTGATGGCATGAAGCGGATAAAGCATGCCACTGAAGCAAATAATTTGCAAGAAGTAAACGGCAGGTAGCCATTGCTCTCCTATCAGAATGATGATTAGAGGTTTGGCCATCGCTGCCAGCCCTAACATACAAGCAAAAGTTATCAACATCGTAGTTCTTATCACCCGACGGTAAGCTTCACGCAGTCGTTCCGGATCTCCTTGAATGGAACTGAGTACAGGGTAACTAACACGTTGAATGACAGAGGTCAGATTACTTGAAAAAATCGTATTAAACTGCTCTGCACGAGTATATTGACCCAGCTGCGCAGAAGTATAAAAACGGCCGATAATTATATAATAGATATTCTTATAAATCGTGTTCAACAATCCGGAAAGTAATAATTTGGAGCCGAAGCCAAACAAGTCCTTAAAACTTCGCATGGAAAATTCCCACATTGGTCGCCAATGACAATATATCCACAAGAATAGCGTATTCAGTAACTGACGGGAGAGTTGTTGACCGACCAAGCTCCATACCCCCATTCCCGACACAGCCATACCAATTCCAATAATACCGCTACTGATACTGGAGATTAGTGAAACCTTGGTCTGAACTTTAAAATTAACATCACGAACGAATATTGTACGAGGAATAATCCCCAATGCATTAACAATCAGCACAAATCCAAGGATTCTTATAATTTCTATCAAAGTCGGCTCTTTAAAGAATTTACTGATAGCGGGCGCGGCAAAAAACAAAGCAAGATACAGAGCTGCGCTAACCACTAAATTGAAATAGAAAACCGTATTATAATCCACACGTTCAATACGTACTTTGCGTATCAAAGCATTAGAAAAACCGCTATCAATAATAGAGTTAGAAACTGCTATAAAAATAGCGATCATGGCCATAACACCGTATTCACTCGGAGTCAGCAAACGAGCTAGAACAAGTCCCACCAAAAAGGTAATTCCAGAACTAGCAATATTATCAATAAAACTCCATCCGACACCTCGAATGGTTTTGCTTTTCAAAGACTCTGACATATGTTAACGAATCGAGTAAGTAGATATAAAACTTCCCAGCTTACTCAATCTAAAAAACAAAGAGTTATGTTTTTTTACTTTCACAATTATCTGCAGTAAATTCTTATAATTCCTATAACCGAAATAAATCTCGCAGACCAGAATGTAGTTTGTCTTTCTCGCTTAACACCACCTGATCCACCGGTATCCTCCAATCAATCCCCAAGTCGGGATCATTCCAAGCAATTGCCCCTTCACTCTGTGGTACATAGAAATTATCACATTTATACTGAAAAATAACTTCCTCACTCAACACGCTGAAACCATGGGCAAAACCACGAGGTATAAAAAATTGACGTTGATTTTCTTCTGTTAATTCTACTGCTACATGATGCCCAAAAGTGAGAGAATCTTTGCGAATGTCCACAGCCACATCAAGCACAGCACCTTTCACAACACGTACTAATTTACTTTGTGCATAAGGAGGTTTCTGAAAATGCAAACCACGAACAACACCATAAAAAGATTTACTTTCATTATCCTGTACAAACCTAATATGACATACTTTTTTCTCAAACTCCTCCTGATTGAAAGACTCAAAAAAATAGCCACGAGCATCTTTAAAAATACGAGGCTCAATAATGACAACACCATCTATGGGGGTTTTGATTACATTCATATTATTCTAAATCACCGTTAAATTCTTCCCACGGATACTGATTCTCCTCAAACCCCTTCAACTCCTCTGCAATCTCCGCCTGCTCCGGGCTCAACCCTGCCTTATCCCAAGTATTGATAATTTCATGAGCCTCCTTTGCTAAACTCTCATCATAGAACTCACCATAACAATAAGTTAACAAACGCACCTTCAGCAATGACGCAGAAAGCTTCGGAAGCACCTCCCAGCTACGATCCAGAACATTCTGAATATATTCCTGCTTGCAGCCATTATCATAAATCGTTGCAGCGAAAGCCACTAACAAACCAAGGCAAAGTTCAGCCTCCTCTTCGGCCGTAGCTCCATGAATGTTGTAAAGTTCGATAGCCCGTTCGTAAACATCACGGTTCAAACGTGTAAATTGGTCCGCATAAATGGGACTTCCATCAAGCCCGTAGGTTAGAAGATCATGGGCTAAGGAAAATAATGATGAAGAATTAGAATTCATATTATTAAATGTTTTATTTCAAAAAGAGAAGATACTTCGAAAGACTTAAGAGAACACAATACTATGCATCAACCAATAATTATTGTCAACAGCAATGCCAATCAATGATTAATGTCAATCAACAGTTAACGGCTCAACAAGCGAAGGCGGGATAAAGGTAGTAGCTACAGCCATGACACCTTCAATATTGACTACCACACGGCGGTCATGGCGAATACGGACAAACTCACCGATTACGCCTTTGAAAACACCATCAGTGATACGAACCTTCTGACCTTTTACCAAATTCAGTTCGGCTGCTTCCATATAAAGAATTGGCTCATCGTGACTACCCGCTACCAGAATAAAACTGCGCATCTGCGCATCAGGAATAACTACCGGACGGCAATGTTCACGATTCATAATGAAACGTATAGGCATCGTTCCCTCAAGCTCGTCCTTCAAAGCATCAATACGTTTGCGCGTAGAATGAACGAAGACAAGATTATGTATGGCGGGCACCAATCTACGGACACGCTTACCACCTTTCATCACCATTCCATAGCACATAGGAATAAAGCTCTCTATGTTCTCCTTATCAAGAATAGACTTAAGAGTCAGTTCACGACTATAAGAGACACGAACAGCAAACCAATGGAGATTTTGAGAGTTGAAAGTTGAAAGCTGAGAGTGAGTACTTTCAGTCATGATATTTTCGCAAAGCAACTTCGCGTAAGGATATTTTTTAGGGACACCGGAGTAGTGAAATACCTACCGGTCAAATTATGTAATGCGATTATTTTAAATAACTTATGCTGCATTCATTTCATTTCAGAACTTCCTACCATCGCGGAAAAAGAAGCTGTGAAACATCTATGTGGAGCTTCTGGAGTCAAAAGCTATAAACGGGTGATTAAGGAAGATTAGTTGTCTTTTAATCGTTCGTTTAATGGGCGCAAAGGTAAAAGGTATTTTTTGAATGACCAAAATGTTTGATAAAAATATTTTCTCAGACCCTCTTTTTTTTATGTAAGTATCTCATGTGTAAGATTTTACATTCTGAAAAAATATCATTAATATCTATTCAACTTGATGTTTTTATAAGAGACATTTTCTTTACAAATATTGGTGTCCATTAAACGAACGTTTTTTGAACACCTATCCATTTTTACTCCAATAAATTATATATCAGCCAATTAATCGTCGTAAATCAGTATATATAATCAATATTATTCTAAGATTCTTACTTACTCTTTTTTTCACACTAATCTTCATAGCTTGAAACATATTTTTCCATCACTAATTCAGACATTAAAAATCATAGAAGTATGGTAAAGAACAAATTTAATAGAACTATACACAACGAATCTCCTGTGTACATATGGAAAAACAGATTGACTGTGATTACACATTTCTTGTGCAAAAAAGGAATATCTATAAACAATAATAATAAACATAAAGCTATTAATACGGACATTAATAGATATTACCGAAGAATACAATTACTAAAATTGAAGAAGTAAGAAAGGTCTATTAAAAAAAATGCGTAGTTAAGTCATTATTTACCTCAATAGCCTTATAAACGTTTACCTGCTGAAATACACAGCTACAATAGTCTGTTGGTGAACGCTTTGTACCTACTTCCTTATGAATTACATGCCCTTTTACTTGTTATTACATAGCTTTTTCTTTGGATTCAGATCCTTTCTCCTTTGTTTTAGAATGCTGTATTTGGATATGCGTACAGTTGTAGTGCACGTGCTTCACTGTTGTAAAGCATGTGTATCACTACTGTGAGTCACGATGTTCACAATCGTGATCATATCTAAAACACTCTATGTCAACAGAGTATACATGCGTAGTTTGCGCAATGGACATAAGGGATTGACACTTACAATCCATGCTTTGGATGGACAAAAGTAGGTGGAAAAACGCCTGAAATGAAAGGGTGTAAAAACGAATAGTGCAGGCAAAAAAGAGAGATAACAAAAAGATAATCAAAGATATATCTCTGACATAGGTAGAGTGTAGGTAAATTTGCCTACACTCTACCTACACTTACCTACACTCCACTCTATTACCGATGAACAGGACGATGCAGAAGGTGAGTGTAAGCGTGTAGGTAAAATAGTGCATAAACTCAATGTATAGCCTGAGTTCAACTTTTAAATGCGACAGTTCGGTCAGATAGTGGTGTTGGGTATAA
>ERZ826016.761-NODE-761-length-37092-cov-6.221940_pt1 | contig 37092 bp, 29 predicted proteins | sample MGYA00519872_ERZ826016 | MGnify/ENA primary metagenome ERZ826016 (study PRJEB31778, sample SAMEA3449218) | human gut metagenome | biome: human gut; feature: human-associated habitat; material: faeces | place: United Kingdom | collected 2010/2012 ... | reverse complement strand
CGCCCATTTGGCAGGCTGCCTGTTAGGGTGGTCTTTTTTGACTGTAACGGATCTGATGCTGGCAGAGATCGTGATTATGGTGATCGCGGCAATCCTGTTCAGTCTGATCAGACATAAAAAGGCGGTGGCAGTCACCGTTATAGCCGGTAAAACGGCACCGGAGAAGAAAAAAGTGTTAAGAACGCAGCGGATTCTGACAGGAATTTTGGCGTTTTTCATACTGTTGCAGATCCTGCGGATCCTTACGGGAGAACGGGCATGGCTGGACGGAGATATGACACTGGAGACGGTGAATACCTTCCTTAAGGAGAATGCCATCTATACCGTGGATCCCCTGACGGGAGTTCCCTATACCGCAGCAATGCCGCTGAGGCTTCGGATACTGTGCCTTCCGACCCTGTACGGGGCTGTCTGCAGATGGACGGGGATGGGCGCAGCGGATGTGGTATACCGGCTGATTCCCTGCGTGACATTATTGCTTGGATATGTGGCTTACGGCAGGCTCGGAACCGTTATTTTCGGAGAAGATGGAACGAAGAGGAAGACCTTTCTGCTGATCGTGGGAATACTGTTTTGTGCAGGGGCATATATGCCCGGCGTGGACGGTTTTGATATTTTCTACGGAGGCTTTCGCGGAGTGACGATCCGGGCAATGGTATTGCTTCCGTATCTGATCGCCTGCCTGATGGAGAGAAAGTACTTCGGCGTGGTCCTGTGTGTGCTGGCGGAAGCCTGTATGGTGTGGACTCTGTACGGTGCCGGAGTCTGCCTGCTTGTGACGCTTGGCTGGGTCATGCTTCATAAGCTGCTTTCACTGTTTCCCGGCAGACGGAAAAAGGAGGCGGCAGGATGACACTACTAAAAACCGCCCTGAACGGCTGGACCGATTATACGCAACACGGAAAATTCACGGCACTATTGCTGGTGGCGATGCTGTACCTGGGATATACGATCCGCAGGCGGAATGCCCTGTATGCCGGAGCGGACAGCAAGGATCGTAATAAGACAACCATGACATTATGGCTGTATACCGGGCTGACGGCATTGTCATGCATCTGCCCGTTGAGCGCACTTTTTCTGATGAAATACCAGACCGCATTTTATTCGTATGTATGGATCTGGGCAGTGGTGCCGCAGACAGCGCTGATTGCATGGGCTGCCGCGGAATTTTTATGCGGATTATGGAAAAAAAGAACTCTTACGAATCTTATGGCAACGGTGATCTTGCTGGGAATCGTGTTCTTAAGCGGCAATCCGGTATCGGAATGGACGAAAGAGCAGACCGCACAGATCCCTGTTATGGATGTGACGATACAACAGAATCCCGAAACGTCACCCTGGGAGACGCTGGCAAGCCTTACGGAATACCGGCTTACAGAGAGCGGAGACGCAAGCTTTACTCTGTGGGCACCGAAGGAGATCATGGCAGCCGCCAGGGCGTACAGCGCGGAGATCTATCCGGTGTACGGCAGGAGCATCTGGGATGCCTCCCTTGGAAGCTATTCCTATGACACCTATGCGACCGGACAGGAGGATCTGTATCTGTGGATGAGCCATCTGGAAGCCACCGGAGAGACGGAATATGTGCGTATGGATGAAAGTACCGGAGCGCGGACGATCGATTTCGCGGATTGCCTGAAATATGCGGCAGAGAAAAATGTGGATATCGTTCTGCTCCCGGGGAATCTGCGGAAGGAGACACTCTCGGAACTGCAAAACACTGCCGGGAGTAAGCTGCAGCCTCTGGACGGATACTATCTGTTGACGATGCAGAAGTGAGCGGTCGTAGCAGATGAGTGATGGAGACTAGAATTTGTAAGAATATTTTGCCTGCGGATGAAAGCACGCAGGCCATTGAAAGGCATTGGTATTATCATGGAACAGGATATGATCAGTATTGTGGTGCCGGTGTACCGGGCTGAAAAATATATTGAAGAGACCATGGACTGTGTGCGCGCCCAGACCTATACGGACTGGGAGCTGCTGCTCATCGAAGACTGCGGTCCGGATCAGAGCAGACAACGGATCGAGGAGTATATACAGCGCACCGGGGATGACAGGATCAGACTGCTGACCCACCCGACGAACCTGGGGGCGGCGAGAGCGCGGAACCTGGGAGTCGATGAGGCAAGGGGAAGATATCTTGCCTATCTGGATGCGGATGACCTGTGGGCGCCGGATAAGCTTAAGAAGGAGCTTGCTTTTCTGAAAGAGAGACAGGCTGCCTTCGTGTTCACCGGGTACGAGTTCGCGGACGAGAACGGCAAGGGAACTGGAAAAGTGGTTCGCGTTCCTGCCACCATTACGTATAAAGAAGCATTGAAAAATACCACGATCTTTACCAGCACCGTGATGTTTGACATGGAACAGCTGTCAAAAGAGCAGCTGCAGATGCCGCAGATCAAAAGCGAAGATACCGCTCTGTGGTGGAGAATACTGCGGCAGGGTTATGTAGCTTGTGGTTTGGATGAAAATTTGGTAAAATATCGGAGAGCGGGGAAATCCCTGTCATCCAATAAACTGGAAGCTCTGCGCAGAATATGGAATCTGTACCGTAAGGCAGAGGGAATGTCTGTGATAAACAGCGCGTGGCATTTCTGCTTCTGGGCGGTGCGGGCAGTGCAGCGGAGAATATAGAAGAATGCAGGGGCAAGAGCCTTGGCCCGTATGAGCATCAAAGTATGGAAACAGATTTGGAGGAGTTTGTCTTGGATACAAACAATTATTACGTAAATAGATTGCGGAGAAGGGAATCCTTCAAGCGATTGATCAATATAGGATTGTCAGCGATCTGCCTGCTTTTGGAGATCGCGTTATTTGCTTATATGTGGCAGTTCCATTTCCAGTTCCAGCTGGTAGATCCCTTACAGCAGATCTGGTACAGAGGTTTTCTGTTGGAGAACGGTATTTACAGCGTGATACTGATCTTTTTCTCCGTGACGTATGGCGGTATGCGGCTGGGATATCTGAAAAATACAGAGATCATCTTCTCCCAGGTATTTGCCACTCTGATGGCGGATATGCTGATCTATGCGGAATTGTGTATGATGGCGCGAAGCGTTTTCCCGCCGGATATGTTCCTGTTGATGGTAGTCCTGCAGATCATAGCTGTCATTATCTATGCCAATATTGCAAATAAGATCTACCGGACGGCATTCCCTCCCAGAGAACTGCTGCTGATCCACGGGGACCGTCCCATTGAGGATATCTGTAAAAAGTTCGAGAGCCGCAAGGATAAGTACAAGATCACAAAATGCGAGCATATCAAAAAGGGTTCGCAGGAACTGTGCCGTGAGATTTTAAAGGATTACCAAAACGGTGAGATCACTGCGGTGGTCATTTGGGATATTAATGAGAAGGACCGTAACACAATCCTGAAATTCTGCTACTCACATTCCATCAGAGTCTATGTGATGCCTAAAATATCAGATGTTATTTTAGTAGGATCCGAGGAATTACACGTATTTGATACACCGATCCTGCTGACCAGGGAATACTCCTTAAGCATGGAGCAGCGGTTCATCAAGAGATCTATCGATGTGATCTGTTCCCTGATCCTTCTAGTGGTGACATCTCCGTTCATGCTGCTGACAGCCCTGGCGATCAAGCTGTACGACGGAGGCCCCGTATTGTACAAGCAGGTACGCTGCACCATCGGCCAGAGGGAATTCTATATCATGAAGTTCCGCAGTATGCGTACCGATGCGGAAAAAGACGGCGTGGCGCGCCTGGCACAGAAAAATGACAATCGTATCACACCGGTAGGTAAGGTGATCCGCAAGTGCAGACTGGACGAGCTGCCCCAGCTGATCAATATCCTGCGGGGAGATATGTCCTTTATCGGTCCGAGACCGGAGCGGCCGGAGATCATTGCCCAGTATACTGAGGTCATGCCGGAATTCGCATTCCGCATGAAGGTGAAGGCAGGACTGGCGGGCTTCGCCCAGGTATACGGAAAATATAACACATCTCCTTACGATAAATTAAAACTGGATTTAACATATATCGAGAATTATTCGGTATGGCTGGATCTGAAGCTGATGCTTCTGACCCTGAAGGTACTGTTCTGGCCGGACAGCACGGAGGGTGTGGAGAGCGAACAGGTAACAGCCTTCAAGGCAGAGTATGATGGCCGTGCGGAAAAAGATGACAACTGAGAAGGAAAAAGGAGGCACCATGGAAGCAAGCTATGGGAAGGAACCCTTTGATCTGCGGCTGGAGGTCTTGTGCTTATGCCGTAATCTATGGAAAATACTGGCGGTGACAGTACTGGGAGCGGTACTGTTCGGCGGCGGTTATTATGTCAAAAACGTGTTGCTGCAGCCTGATCCCGGGTATGCGGCTTCTTCCACTTATAAGGTAGAATATTTTGAGAACCCCAATGCGGCAGGAGCCTATTATATCAACGAGGCTACCTGGAACAGCCTGGTCCATACCGGAGAGTTTCTGGACGGCGTGGAGACACATTTACAGGAGGCAGCTGATGGGGGAGAGACGAAGGCAGCAGAGGTCCTGGCGATGGGAAGAGAGAGCATCTCCAGCGCACTTTCCGCCACACTTCCTTCCGATTTCAGTATTCCGGTGACGAAAGCCACCCTGCAGGAGCCTGCGGAGAGCGTGGCACTGGCAACAGCGGTGGAAGAGACCATGTGCAATGAATTTGCAGAGACCATAGCGGAGATACGGCTGATCAAAGTACTGGATCATGGTAACCTGGCAGAGGCGGTAGTACCGGATGTGCGGACGCTCCGCGCCGTAATACTGGCGGCGGTCGTATCGTTATTTTTGTCGGTGATGGTCTTCCTTCTGTGGGAACTGTCCTGCGACAGCATCTGGCTGCCGGCGACACTGCGCAGACGCTACGGACTGAAAGATCTCGGCACGGTGCACGGTGCGGGATTTGCTGAAAATGTGAAATATCTGTTGCAGAAGGCCACGGAGCGTAAGAATATCGGGAATAAAGACACCGGGTACAAGAGCACCGGAAAGGTGGAACTTACTGCCATGGTGTGCGGAATATTGCCGGGAGAGGATCCTGCGGAAGTAATCTCACAACTGCGTACGGCAGTGACTGCGGAGGATGTAAAGACTAGCGAAGAGTGGCAATTCACCGCGGTACCGAGTCCCCTGCTGTGCCCGGAGAGCGCGGAGACACTGCGCGGGGCGGATGCGGTGATCCTGGCGGTACCTGCAGGCCCCCATGTGGGAAAACAGCTCGAAGCAGTCCTGGAATATCTGGCAGCACAGGATTGCGCCATAGACGGAGCGCTTCTGTGGAATGCGGATGAAGAACTGATCCGCAGATATTATTTTCTTCCGGGAGGAACACAGGAATGAAGGTAGAAGTTCTGGCATCTGTGATGAATACCACACTCCCGGAGACAGTGGAGCATATGAACCTGCAGTCGGACGCGGTGATCATCAACCAGTGCGACCGAATGGCTAGTGAAGAAATGCAGATATCTTCGGGGAACGGAGAGTCCCTGATCCGGTTCATAAGCTTCCCTGACAGAGGGATCGGCAGAAGCCGTAACGAGGCGATCCTGCGGGCAGAGGGCGATATCTGCCTTTTTTCGGATGCGGACATCGTATATGAGGATGGCTACGAAGCAGCGATCCTGGCGGAATTTGAGAGGAATCCCGAAGCGGATATGATCATTTTCAACATTACCGTGGAGGAAGAACGCAGAACATATCACATTACAGAGCGGAAACGGGTACGCTGGTATAATTGCGGACGCTACGGGGCGGTAAGCTTTGCCATCCGCAGAGACAGATTATTGGAATCCGGGATCACGTTTTCCCTGCTGTTCGGTGGCGGTGCGAAATACAGCAACGGCGAGGACAGCCTGTTTTTGACAGAATTCATAAAAAAAGGATATCGCGTCTATACCGCGCCGGTGACTATCGGCAGGGAAGAGGCGGGAGAATCCAGCTGGTTTCGGGGCTATAATGAGAAGTTCTTCCACGATAGAGGCGTGCTGTATCATTATCTGTACGGCAGACTGGAGTGGATCCTGGCACTACGTTTTCTGTATGCACATAAGGGCACACTATGCGCTGATGTGCCCCTGAAGCAGGCAAAACGCTGGATGCGGGAAGGCATCCGCGAGGCGAAACGCAGATAGATCGATCGGATCGGGAGCGACACCGATAAAAATATCCTGAGAAAATATCCGGACAGGAAGAAAGGAGCCCCACATGGAGAAAAGTGCACTGGTATATGTCGTACTGACGGCGGTAACGTTTGTCTTTGGTTGCTTTGTGAGTAACAGTGCCTACACGGCGGGATATCTGTCCGGCAGACGCCTGCCCGGTGCCTGTGTGGGCTATGACAGGCAGCAGGCGAGGAACCTGGTGGCGGAGATCGCCATCTTCGGGCAGCTTTTTGGGGTATCCGCCTGTCGTATCGCAGTAGGCGGTGATTACTGGGTCTACTGGCTGAAATTTCAGCTGATCGATCAAGGAAGGCATGTCTCCTACGAAACCGGTTTTGTGTATCTGGTGAAATTTTTCCATCTGATTTTCGGAGAGGGATCTTATCTTCCGATCTTTGGCTTCTTTTCCCTGATTACGGTCTTCTTTTTCCTGAAGGCACTGCATGATCAGGCGGACTGGTATGTATTTTCCCTGTTCCTGTTATTGACACAGGGATTTTACTTTAATAGTATGAATTCAGTACGTTACTATTTCGCACTGGCACTGGCCATGTATGCGCAGAAATATGTGTTGCGGGGAGAATATGGGAAGTTTCTTCTCTGGGTGCTGCTGGGCTGTACGATCCACAAATCGGTACTGCTGGTCATCCCGGCATATATTGTGATAGATCTCTTGTCCCGGATCCGGCTGAAAAAGTGGCACTATGCGGTTGGCGTATTACTGATCTTATCTCTGATCTTCGGACAGGATGTGTACCGGAATATTATCTTCCGGTTCTATCCCTATTACAAGGATTCCATGTTCGACAACGGACAGTTATCCTATGTCAACATCGCCAAATGCCTGGCAGTGCTGATACTGTGCCTGATCTATTGGAAGGACAGCGTTCAGGAAAATCGCAGAAACCGTTATTACTTCTACCTGAATCTGGCGGGACTGGTGCTCTATTCCTGCGGCTCCTTTATCCCGGAAGTATCCCGAGTGGCATATTACCTGATCCAAAGCCAGATTTTCCTGATTCCGGGTGTGCTGAAGGATGCCAGAAAGGGATGGCTCCGAACCCTGTGTATTATTGGCGTTGTTGCAGCATATCTATTGTATTTCGTAATGCTGTTGCGGGGAATGTATGATGTGGAGATACGGCTGCTTCCGTATCTAAACTGGATCTTTAATTAAAAGAGGATTTAATTTATGAAAGTGCTGTGGGTCTGCAATATCATGCTTCCGGTCATAGCCGAAGCATTGCATAAAGAAGCTTCGAATAAAGAGGGCTGGCTGTCCGGTCTGTTGGAGCAGGTAGCCGCGGAGAATTCCAGTGACCTGGAGCTGGCTGTGGCATTCCCGGTGCCGGCAGGTACGGAGATGCCCTGGAGACTGCAGATAGCAATGCCACGGGAAAAAGAAGACCGGGAGCATTTACAGACAAATACAGATGCTGAAACATATAATATCACATGTTATGGATTCCACGAAGACACCGTACACCCCGACAGATATCAGCCGTTGCTGGAAGAAGAACTGCATCGGATCACGGAAGACTTTTCACCGGATGTGATCCACTGTTTCGGCACGGAATATCCACACACACTGGCAGTATGCCGGGTGTTTCCCCACAAGGAGAAGATACTGGTGGGAATTCAGGGAATCTGTACGTTATGTGCGGAGGCATATTTTGCCGATATGCCGGAATCGGAGATCCACAAGACCACTTTCCGGGATCTGGTGAAGAAGGATACCCTGCGCAGCCAGCAGGAAAAATTTGCCCGCAGAGGTGTAATGGAGAGGGAAGCAATAGAACTTGCCGGCAATATCACCGGAAGAACCGCCTGGGACAGGGTAGTGACTACCGCGTGGAATCCCAAGGCACATTATTATACGATGAATGAGACCCTGCGGGCTTCCTTTTATGAAGGACAATGGCAGCCGGAGCACTGTGAACCCTATTCCATTTTCGTCAGTCAGGCGGATTATCCTCTGAAAGGACTGCACTATCTGCTGCAGGCCTTGCCACAGATCCGGGAGAAATATCCCCGGGTACAGGTGTATGTGGCAGGAAATGATCTGACGGCATACCGGACGTCGAAGGAAAAGCTGAAAATATCGGCATATGGCCGTTACCTGCGCAGACTGATCCGGGAAGGACAGCTGGAGGACAGGGTACACTTCCTCGGAAAACTGACCGGAGAAGAAATGAAGGAAAGATTTCTGAAAAGTCATCTGTTCCTGTGTTGTTCCTCTCTGGAAAATTCACCGAATTCCCTGGGAGAGGCCATGCTTCTGGGAGTTCCCTGCATCAGCACGGAGGTAGGGGGAATCCCCAGCCTGTTTGATGGCGGAAGGGACGGTCTGTGGTGCCGGGGACATCAGCTGTCGGAAGTGGCTGAAAATGACAAATATGCGTCAGATGCTTCTGAAAGCAAAAATAACACGCGAAATTATAAAACGACAAAAACAGAAGAATTGGAAAATATTGTAAATTCCATGGCAAATTCTATTATCGAAATGTGGAGTTCTCCGGAGAAAATGCTGGAATACTCAAAAAATGCAAGAGAACATGCAAGAAAAACCCATGATAAAGAGCAGAATTTCGCAAAATTGCAGGAAATCTATGCAAACATAGCAGGGAGGAAGGAATGAAGCTGATATTTGTCTCAAACTATTTTAATCATCATCAGCTGCCCTTCTGTGATGCTCTGTATGAATTGCTGGAGGGAGATTTCTGTTTCCTCCAGACACAGCCCATGGAAGAAGAGCGGGTGAAGATGGGCTGGCAGGCCGAGGAACGTCCCTACGTGCGCTACGCTGCAAAGAATTCGTGTGCACATAAGTCTGGGGTGGAGAAAACGCCCGGCTCTGAGTCGAACAGCAACGCCGTCACAGATGCGGAAGATTTTGAGAAACTATTGCTTACCGCGGATGTGGTGATCTTCGGCGGATGCGATGACGAAAGCTATATTCAGGAGAGACTGACCGCCGGAAAACCGATCTTCCGTTATAATGAACGCTTATATAAGGAAGGGCAATGGAAGGCTGTTTCTCCGAGAGGCCTGTTGCAAAAATACAAGGATCACACCAGATACCGTAAGGCACCGGTGTATTTCCTGTGCGCAGGAGCCTATGTGCCTTGCGATTATCACCTGATCCATGCCTACCCCGGCAAAATGCTGCGCTTCGGCTATTTCCCGGAGACCAGGCATTACGAGGCAGGGCAGCCCTTCAATCACAAAGAACCGGGCAGTATTCTGTGGGCGGCCCGAATGATCGACTGGAAGCATCCGGAGCTGGTGGTGAAGACCGCAGCCTATTTAAAAGAACATCTGGAAGAAAATACGTTTCATATTACCATGATCGGCGGAGGGGAACTGGAGGAAGAGACGCATCGCCTGGCAGAGGAACTCGGGGTGACCGACGTGATCACCTTTCCTGGTTTTCAAGGCCCGGAAGGAGTCCGGGCGGCCATGGAAAAGTCAGAAATCTATCTGGTCACCAGTGACCGCAAAGAAGGCTGGGGGGCAGTGGTGAATGAAGCCATGAACAGCGGCTGTGCTGTGGTGGCAGATCATATGATCGGAGCGGCTCCCTGGCTGATCCGTCAGGGAGAAAACGGCAGGATGTACCGGGACGGTGAGGAACAGGAATTATTTCGGACCGTGGAACGGCTTCTCAGGGATCCCGGAGAGTGCCGCAGACTGGGAGAAAACGCACAGCAGACCATTGCCGGGGAATGGAATGCCCGGACGGCTGCGGAAAGATTGATCGAACTGTGCCGGAAAATGAAGTTCTTGCCAGAAATGTCAGAAGAACGGGAAATGCCGGATGCCGGCCAGGATGTGATGCAGGACATCACAACACCTGCCCCGGTGATTCCACAATTATGGAATGACGGCCCCTGCTCTCCGGCCCCTGTAATCCCGGAGCGGTCTATGTATAGGAGAATAAACAGTGAACAGTAGTGTAACCAAGCAACCGCTGATCAGCGTGATCGTGCCGGTGTACAATATCATACCGTATCTGCCCCGCTGCGTGGAAAGCCTGCGGACACAGACTTACGAAAATCTGGAGATCCTGCTGATCGATGATGGTTCCACGGATGAGACACCGGCATTATGTGACCGGCTGGCAACGGAGGATGAGAGAATCCGCGTCTTCCATAAAAAGAACGGCGGGCCTTCTTCCGCCCGGAATTTCGGATTACAGCAGGCCGGGGGAGAATATGTGGGCTTTGTGGACAGCGATGACTACGTGGATGCGGATATGTATGAGCGGCTGTACGGGGCAATCGAAAAGACCGGAATGCCCGTAGCGCAGGTCGGCAGAGATGAAATCGACAAAGACGGCAATATTTTACCGAATATCTGCGAGCCGGTGGCAACGGAACAGGTGATCCCGGCAGAAGGTTTTCTGAAGGAACTTCTGATGCACCGCGGAGACTGCTCCTTCTGTACCAAGCTTTTGCGGAAGGACCTGTTTACCATAGAACAATTTCCGGTGGGGGCACTGAACGAAGATTTTCATTTATTAGTAAAAATGCTGACCCGGGAGGAAAGTGCAGTTCCGGGGATTGCATGCATTCCCGGACAGGCGTATCATGTATTTTATCGTCCGGACAGCAATACCAGAGACAAGAACCGGTTCTCCAGAGTATTCGCCGACAATATCGACAATGCGGACATGGTGCTTGCACTGGTATCCGGAGCTGTCGGAAATCGCATTCCGGTTTGGGATCTTCCAGCGGCTGGATTATCTGCTGCACATCCCTATCGCCCAGATGACCGGGGACAACGCATTCTACCGCAGGGTGGTGCGTGACTTGCGTCACGGCTGGTGGAGAGCCATGAAAAATCCCTGGCTTACCAAAAAGAACAAGTGTTATCATACACTGTTTGCCATTGCACCGAAGGGAATCCGGGTACTGCATAAGAAACTGAAGCACATAGAGTGATGCCCGACGTAGAGGCAGGATAGAACGGGCAACACAGCAACCATAAAATAAGGAATGAGTCACGTTATATGAAGAGGAAATTGGCATTTCTGGGAGCAATTCTCCTGGCGGCATTTATATTCACCTACGAGGGCAATACCTATCAGACGCATGCATTGGATGAAGAAGATCAGGCATGGATCGAAGAAGCACGAGGGGCTTTGCAGAATATCGTAGAAGACCGGGAGGTCATGGCACTGGTCTATCTGTGCGATGATCTGACGATCCGTGCGGAAGCGGCGGAAGACAGCACAAAAGTGGTCACCGTGCCCAGTGGACAGATGGTGGAGATCCGGGATGTGACGGTGGATGAAAACTATCAGGTCTGGGAAAAAGTATCCGCCGAGGTAAAGGGCAAGGTCTACGAGGGATATATCCCCCGGGATTATCTGGCATGCTCGGATGAACGTTTTCTGGAATGGGAAGAACTGTACGGCATGAATCCCGGAGCGGCGGTTATGCTGGCAGAGGAAAATGCCACCGGTGTCTATGCGGACATCGAGCAGTTCCCGGAGGGCTACCGGCCGGCATTGCAGGCTTTGAAACAGAAACATCCCAACTGGACCTTTGTACGACAGAATACCGGACTGGATTTCCAGACCGCAGTCAACAACGAACTGCAGGGTGGAAAAAGTCTGGTCTATAAGAGTTACGGGGATTATTGCAAGGAAGGACAGCACAGCCCCAACTGGTACTTTGCTTCCGAAGATGTCCTGAAATTGTATATGGATCCGAGAAATTCATTACATGAGAATGCCATTTTTCAATTTGAACAGCTGACATATAACGAGAGTTACCACACGGAGGCAGCAGTAGAGACCTTCCTGAAGAATACTTTTATGAACAGCAACAGCCCGGCGCCTAAGACGGATATGACGTTTTCCCATATCTTCTGGGCAATCGGCGCGGAGCAGCAGGTCAGCCCGTTCCACCTGGCGGCAAGAGTCTACCAGGAGCAGGGACAGGGTACCTCACCGCTGATCTCCGGAAACTATCCTGGCTATGAAGGATATTATAACTATTTTAATATCTCAGCCAGCGGCAGCACCAACGAGCAGGTGATCACCAATGGACTGAACTACGCCCGGAACAATGGCTGGGACAATGCCTATGCATCTATCCTGGGCGGTGCCAATGTCATCTCTGCGAATTACATAAAAAAAGGACAGGATACCCTGTACCTGCAGAAATTCAATGTGTCTACTACGGCCAGCAACCCGGTATATACCCATCAGTATATGCAGAATATCGCAGCCCCTACCAGTGAAGCACTGAGCATGAAAAAGCTGTACGAAAGCGCGGGAGCATTGGAGAACACCTTTGTTTTCAAAATCCCGGTCTATGAAAATATGCCGGCAAGCCCCTGCCCGATGCCGACCTCTTCCACCAATGTGGTATTGCAGGTACCGGCAGGCTATGATGCTTCCACCATCTACGTGGACGGCATCCCTTATACACCGCAGGTACGGAACAACCGCCGGATCGTCACCGTGCCGAACGGAAATGCGCAGGCGGCAGTAGTCTACCGCTATAATGAAAACGGAGCTCCCATCGGTATGTACGTGTGGACGCTGGAATACCGTAACAACGCCTACGCAGTGACGGAACAGCCGGGACTGACGGACCTGCTGACCTATCATGGATTTTCCATCCGTATCACCGGCAAAGCGGGCATCCGCTTTAAGACAGGTATCAGTGCGGATCTACGGAACACCCTGTTAACCGGCGGTGTCAATGGCTATTACCTGAAAGAATACGGAACCCTGGTCATGAACAATGCCAACCGGAATACATATCCCATGATCAAAGGTGGCGAAAAAGTCATCAGCGGACTTGCCTACGGAACCGACAGCAACGGAGCACACCAGGACAGCATCTACGAGACTGTGGATGGAAGATACCGCTATACTTCCGTATTGGTGGGACTGCCGGCGGATCAGTACAAGGTCGAATATGCCTTCCGCGGCTACATCGTCCTTACAAAAGATAATAAGGATATCACCATATACGGGCCTGCCATGGCAAAGAGCATCTACTCCCTGGCGGAACAGGTGCTGAATATGGGAACCTATGCATCGGGTTCGGAGGCAGATGCATTCTTACGCAAACTGATCAGTGACGCAAAATAAAAGACCGCAAGATTCACGGAACCTATGAGAAGACCGGCATGCCAAGAGCATGAGACGGAAAAACAGCTAAAATATAAAGATAGGACAAAAAAGATGAAAAGACAGGCAACAAAGTACTTGGCACTGACGATAAGCGCTATTATGGCAGTATCCCTTACTGCCTGCGGCGACGGCAGCGACAGCAGCGCAGACGCTGCACTTACACCGGTGGAAGCAGAGCCGATCTTATCGGATCTGGAACTGGAGATCCTGAATCTCGAGACAAAATACAACAAAGGCGAATTTGAACAGGCAGATTACCTTGCGCTGGCAGATGCCTATCACAGAGCAGGCTACATCCGTAAACAGCGTGATATCCTGGAGCAGGACTACAGACTCTATAACGATACAGACGCATTTGCAGCCCTGCAGGAACTCAGCGTAAATCTGGAAGAGGAGACCGACAGCATCCGCGAGAGAGCGCAGGAAATGCAGCATGATCTGGAACTGCCGGAATATCTGGATGAGAGCGTTAACCTGATAGACAGTGAAGACTGGTTCCTGACCATGATGCCCAAGCTGAAAGAGGGACAGCGTAACTACTATCTGGAACAGGACAGCGAACCGCTGCTCTATGTACAGGTGGGATATACGGAAGAAGGACAGTGCTTTTCTAAAGTATGGTATACCGGCAGCCAGGCAGACCGCTTCCTGATTCAGGAGGGCGCAACGATCCGCATGGTGACCGTAACACCTGCCGGAACCGCAGAGGACACCACAGCGCCCGAGAGCGGAACCGAGGAAGGCGCGGGCACAGACGCAGCTACTGCCACAGAGTCTTTGGCAGCTGACATTCAGGATACTGCGGCACCTACGGCAGATGCGCCTGCAAACACTGAGGCATGGAACGGCAGCTTCGAGGCATGGACCATGGATTGTGCGGACGGCAATATCATCCACGAACAGGGAACTCTTCAGAACGGTGTCCTGACAGGCGAATATACCTGCGATGTCTGTAACGGGGACGGTCCGCTGGAAGCCTATTCCCTGTGGAGCAGCCGCGAAGAAAGAGAATATATCACCTATACAGGTACGTTTGATGCGGAGGGAAAGATCCTGACAGAACAGCCTTCGGAAGATGCCAAGAAAAAGCTGCTGGAAGGGACTGAATATATTGATCTCATTCTCTATGCCTATGATGCAGCGGGTGAGAACTGCCTGTGGCAGGGCATCGGCGCAGGTAAGACCGCAGAGGATTACTGCTTCGGACAGGAAATGATCGGACTGGAGATCCGTCCGGAATATACCGGCTATGAGGTGGTGGCTGATATGACCGATACTACGACAAACGGCGCAGACAGCGCGGACAATACAGACAATGCGGCAGATGGCACTACAGGCGATACCGCGGGCAGCGATCCGAAGATCCGTATCTATGATGGAGAAGTCCAGTGGTTTGACGGCACATACTGGGTCAGCGCCGGCAGCGTAAGAGATATGGCGAAACAGGATCCCTTCGCAGCATATGAGGAGAACCATGCTACCGGTGCAACGGGCGGTACCGGCAGTATCACAGGCAGTACCAACGGCAATGCGTCCAATGCGAATGACGGACAGAATATCACCGGCAATACAGGCACTGCGGGAGACAAGACCGGTGGCAGCATTCAGAAACCTACGCCTACCCCGGCAGCGACCGCAAAGCCTGCCACAAAACCGGCTACGTCTACGCCCAAGCCTGCTGCGAAGCCTGCGGCAACCGCAAAGCCTACTCCGGCTCCTACACAGGCACCGGCGCAGGATGATCACAACGATGATCATGACGACAATAACGATAACAATAATAACGATAATAACAATAATAGCGATAACAACAGCAACAATGACAACAATAGCGGAGACAGCGGAAACAACGGTGGCAATTCCGGTGGAAACGATGTGGACGTGGAATGGACACCGGATCTGATGTAAAGATAGGATACCTAAGAGGAAAAGGACACAAGAAAACGTATGAAACTGACGGAAAAGAAAAAACTGATACTGATCAATATTGTGTGCCTGGTGGCGCTGACGGTTATTTTGTGGCCGCTGCTCTTGCTGGCAAAATATGATTACCCTACTGCGGATGACTGGTCCTTCGGGAAATATATGTACCGTGCCATGCAGGCGGGAGAAGGACTTTCCGGCGTGTTTCATGCAATTTCTGAGACCCTGTCTCAGAATGTGTGGGAGGCGAGATTCTCTATTCTGATCCTGTCAGCCTTGCAGCCTGCGGCATTTGGAGAGCATTTTTACCGAATCACACCGTATCTGATGATCGGTTCTGTGATAGTATCACAGCTCTTGCTGATCAGAGAGTGCATCGGAGGACAGGAGAAAGAGAACCGTTTGCTCGTTCTGCCTATCGGTATTCCTATGGCAATTTTTCAGATCCTCTATTGCACCAATCCGGAGGAGAGCTTCTACTGGTATAATGGCTCAGTGAATTACACATTTGTATATAGCTTGTCTCTGATTCTACTGGTACTGTATCTGGAAATCGGTATCTGTAAAATCAGTAAAGCGAAAAGAGCCGTATTCACTATTCTGGCCTGTTTACTGGCTGTCCTTGTGGGTGGCAATAATTTTTCTACCAGTGTTTCTACGATGTGTCTGCTGCTTTGTCTGCAGATCCTCTTTTTGATCTACAGAAGGGATGCTTTCCGGAGAACCTGGATCGTGACGCTGCTGGAGATCGTAAGCGTCCTTGTCTGCATAACATCCCCGCTGACATCCAACAGACTGAATGCAAATTTTGGCGGAGAAACAATGAACTCTCCACTTATGGCAATCTGGCTGTCTTTGGAACGAACTTTTATGAATATTATCAGCTGGACGAATCTGAAAGTCCTGTTGATGTTATTGGTAGTGTTTCCCTTCCTCTGGAAAGCGGTAAGCAATATGAACTACGCATTCCGTTTCCCCGGACTGTTTACAGCACTGTCCTTTGGTGTATATTCCTCTCAGGCAACGGCCACAATTTACGTGGACGGTACCATGGGTGGCGGCAGACAGGGAGCTATCCTCTGGTATTTCTATGTATTGTGGATGGTCGCCAATGTACTGTACTGGTGCGGCTGGATCGCCAAACGAGATGCAATTGCCGCAAAGGCAGAGAAAGCAGATCAACTGGTGGGAAAATACCTTTTGCACTATAGCACCGCGGCAGGAGTACTTCTGGCGGCAGCAGTGCTGTTTGGAAACGTACAGAGTACCACCAGCTACCGGGCTTACCGTATGTGGAAAAACGGCTGGGCACAGGCCTACGGTGCCGGCTGGGAAGATCGGCTGAAAGTACTGAAGGACGATTCCGTAAAGAATCCGGTATTTACCCCGTTAAATTACGTGGAACTTATCATGTACACGGATCTGCAGCCCGAGGACGGCTATGTATGGGTGAACAGTGCGTGTGCGGAGTACTATGGGAAAGAATCCGTGACGGTGGTGGAAGGGGAATAAATAAAAGCTTGTACTTGTAGCCTAAATTGATTAAAATAAAAAAGAGTATGCGATAAATTGTTATAGAAGTAGAATTGAGGATTACGACATGGAACTTACAATAAAGGGAAAGACGCTTCACATATGGTCAAAGAAGCGGATATTATATACTATCTGCTTTTTCCTGTTCTGTGTGATCGACCAGAGGACGAAGACGGGATCAGGCCTGGATGGTGTGATAGAGACTTTCCGTGATATGGCGGGAGTACTGATGGCGATTATCATCATGTCTCATTATAAGCGGGAAGATTTTTTGAAGTATAAAATCCCCTATGCAGTCTGGACAGTAATCGGTCTTGCCGCAGGGATTTTATTCGTGTTCTTAGGACAGCCGTTTGCTTATTACATGAATTCACGTGTGATGGTTGGACTGGATGTGCTGTTATTTGGCTACGTAGTAATTCATACATTTATCAGTGTACTGATAGAGAAAAAATATCCTAAGCTGAACAAGGGGATATTCGGACTGTGGCTGGTTATGATGCTTCTGATGATTTTTTCCAGAAGTGATTATGTATGGCCGCTTTGCTACTTTATTATGTTTGGCTGTTTTTATCTTACCGATTTTACGGAAGAGGAGCAGGAGGACTTGTATCAGGGAATCATGAACGGAGTCATCTTCGCTTTTTTAACGTTTCAGGGATTCTGCTGTGTGTTCCGGCCGTATGATCAGGTGAGATACACGGGAATCTATAATAATTCGAACCTGAACGGATTGTTCTATCTTGTTGTGCTGGCAGCAGTATTTGGAAAAATCTTGTATGTGACAAAAGAAAACAAGCATAAGTTTTGGAGAGTATATTACTGGCTGGGAGCTGGGGCAGTGTATTCGTTCCTGTTTATGACGATTGGCCGGACAGCATGGCTTGTATCCTTTATACTGGGGGTATTATTTCTGGTGTTTTATCAGAGAGTAAAAAGAAAGTGGCATTATATCCGGAACGGATTATTGTTGGTATTATGTGTCTGCATAATGTTTCCGGTGACGTTCGGAATGACGAGATATTTGCCACCGGTGTTCCATCACCCTGTGTGGTTTTGGGGAGAGTGGAGTGAAGAAAAAGTACATTCCTGGGATGCATGGAACTCTGAGAAATATGTAAATGTGGATGAGGTAATTACTACAGCGTTAGGGCGAATTACAGAAAAGATATTTGGAAGAACTTTTTTTACCCTTAGAGCGTATGCGGCCGAAAATATTGAGATACCCGCATTGAGTTATACAGAAGCAGATAATTCAACATTAATTAGAAAAACAATATATATGCATTATTTGAGGGAATTAAATTTTTGGGGACATACAAGGGAAAATCAAGGATTTCAGATGTTTGCTAACTACTGGATTGGGCATGCACATAACATTTATTTACAGTATGCAACAGATTTTGGACTTTTTGCGGGAGGGCTTTTTGCTATTATGTGTATTTCATCAATAATTTATTTAGTGAAATGCTATATTAATACGGAAAAAATGAGATATGCAGTTGCCCTTTTCCTGTTGGCAGTCCCATTATTATTTGGAATATTAGAATTTTCGTGGGGAAGCGGTTCGATAACGATAATATTGTTGTTTATATGTTGGCGACAAATGATTATTCATAACAGTGAATATAGAAGAAAAGAAAATTGTCAATCATAAGTATTAATGATATAATTTATAGATACTATTTGAGAAAGGCTTTGATATGAAGAATGTTGATATTTTAAAAATCCCAGCAAATAGAATTATTGCATTAATATTGCTGGATATTATGTCTATTGTTGTGGCAGCTTTTACAGCTTTATATATTCGTTTTGACTTTAGTTTTAATGGGATTCCAAGTGAGTATTTGCAAAAATTTGAACGAATTATACCATACAGCATTATTATTACATTAGTTTTTTTTGCTATATGGAAATTATATAAAAGTGTGTGGCGTTATGCGAGTGCTACAGAATTACTTAATATTGTGTTTGCTACTACTTGTGCCTCTGTCGGACAGATAATCATATGCCATTTACTGAATGAAAAAATGCCTAGAAGTTATTATGTATTGTACTGGTTTTTGTTATTTGGAATGACATGCATAATTCGCTTTAGCTATCGCATTCTTCGTTTGATTAATTCTAAGAGGTCAGAATTTTCTGGGAAAAAAGAACGGAATAATGTAATGCTGATAGGTGCAGGAGCAGCTGCAAATGCGATTTTAAAGGAAATTGAAACAAGCAGATATTTGAATTTAAATGCTAAATGTATTATAGATGATAATTCGGGATGCCATGGAAAATTTCTCCGTGGAGTTCCTATTGTGGGTGGAAGAAACAAGATTATAGATGCTGTAGGTGAATATGGTATTGATGAAATTATTTTTGCAATCCCTTCTGCCAGTACGCGTGTTAGAAAAGAAATATTAGATATTTGTAAGGAAACCGGATGCAAAATGCGTACTTTACCGGGAATGTATCAATTAATTAATGGAGATGTATCCATTGCAAAACTGAAGGAAGTAGAAATTGAGGATTTGTTGGGAAGAGATCCTATTAAAATTAATACTGAGGAAGTTCTTGGATATGTAAAGGATAAAACTGTTCTTGTAACAGGTGGAGGTGGCTCTATTGGAAGCGAATTATGTAGACAAATTGCAGCACACCAACCGCAACAGTTGATCATTGTGGATATATATGAAAACAATGCTTATGATATCCAACAGGAATTGATACGTAAGTATCCAAAACTAGATTTAGTAGTCTTAATTGCATCCGTGCGCAACAAAGAGCGGATAGATTCAATTTTTGAAAAGTATCGTCCGAATATTGTATATCATGCGGCAGCACATAAACATGTCCCTCTTATGGAGGTTAGCCCTAATGAAGCAATTAAGAACAACGTGTTTGGAACCTATCGTACAGTACAGGCGGCGGACAAGTATGGCACGGAAAAATTTGTATTGATTTCTACGGATAAGGCGGTAAATCCTACGAATGTTATGGGAGCATCCAAGAGAATGTGCGAGATGGTCATTCAGATGATGAATCGTCAGTCGAAGACTAATTTTGTTGCAGTTCGTTTTGGAAATGTATTAGGTAGTAACGGAAGCGTAATCCCTCTGTTTAAAAAACAGATTGCAGAAGGCGGCCCGGTTACGGTTACAGACCCGAACATTATTCGATACTTTATGACCATTCCAGAAGCAGTATCTTTGGTGTTACAGGCAGGGGCTTATGCTCATGGGGGAGAAATCTTTGTATTGGATATGGGAGAACCGGTAAAAATTGTGGATCTTGCAACGAACTTGATTAAATTGTCTGGATATAAGCCCGGAGAAGATATTGAAATTAAATTTACCGGGTTACGCCCTGGAGAGAAGATGTACGAAGAACTTCTCATGAGTGAAGAGGGGCTGAAAAAGACTGCTAATAAAATGATTTATATTGGAAAACCGATTGATTTTGACGATGATGTTTTCAAAAAACAATTGGATAAGATTTACAGAGATGCATATGATGAATCAGATAAGATTCGGGAAGACATTAAAGAAATGGTACCGACATATCAGGTTGTAAAATAGAGGAATACTATGAATAAGACAACAAAAAAGGTATTATATGGTGTGGCAATATTTACTGGGATGGCTGTAGCTGGGGTGAAAATTGCATCAACAATGCAGAAAAAGCAATGCAGAAATGATGAAAAGAATCCGTTTGAAGGTAAGCGGGTAATCTTTGTTAAAAATGAAGAGGATCTTGAAAATGCAGATGGAGTAAGAGGACATTTGGAATTGGTGGGAAATTCAAAGTATACGCCTTCTGTTTATGACAAATATGTAAAGAGATGTTTCGATATTGTGTTATCATTGGGCGGTATTGTAGCCTTATCCCCGGTTTTACTGGGAATTGCAGTTGCTATTAAGGTTGATGATCCGGGTCCGGTGTTTTTTACACAAAAAAGATTAGGACAAAATAAGAAATATTTCAGAGTATATAAGTTCCGCAGTATGAAAATGTCCACCCCACACGATACCCCCACTCATATGTTGGAAAATCCTGAGCAGTATATTACCAAAGTAGGAAAGTTTTTACGTGCACATTCTTTGGATGAACTTCCTCAGCTGTTTAATGTATTGGATGGTTCGTTGTCTTTAGTAGGTCCGAGACCCGGATTGTGGAATCAGGATGTGCTTACAGCGGAAAGAGATAAGTATGGGGTTAATGAATATAAACCTGGTATTACAGGTTGGGCACAGATTAATGGTCGAGATTCTATTTCTATCGAAAAAAAGTGTGAATTGGACGGATATGGGGTTCATCACAGTTCATTGATGTTTGACTTAAAATGTCTGCTTGGGACAGTAGTAAAAGTAGGGCATGATGATACTGTTGTAGAAGGTGGAACGGGCACAATGTCGAAAATATACCGCAACTATACAGAAGGTAAGAGCCGAGAAGAAATTATTGGAAATATTGGATTTGGTAAAAGAGTAGAGGTTGATAAAACACAAAAGAAAAAAGTGTTGATTACCGGCGCGGGATCCTACATCGGACGGGCTTTTATTGAGTATGCACAAAAATATTATCCGAACAATTTCCAAATAGAAGAATTGGATATGTTGAGAGATACATGGAGAACATATGATTTCTCTCAATATGATATTATTTATCATGTGGCAGGAATAGCGCATGCTGATGTTGGCAATGTATCAGAGGAGACAAAGGAAAAATATTATACGGTAAATACAGACCTTGCGGTAGAAGTTGCAAAAAAGGCAAAGAACGAGAACGTAAAAGAATTTATCTTTATGTCATCTATGATCGTGTATGGAGAATCTGCTCCATATGGAGAAAAGAAAGTAATAGTAGAGCATACAGTTCCGCTACCGGCTAATTTCTATGGAGACAGCAAACTACAGGCAGATGTGGCAGTGAGAGAATTGGCAGACGATGCTTTTAAAGTAATAGTACTTCGACCGCCAATGATCTATGGTAAGGGAAGTAAAGGTAACTATCCAATATTGGCTAAGCTTGCAAAAAAGCTACCTTTATTTCCAAAAGTGAAAAATGAAAGATCTATGTTATATATTGAGAATTTGTGCGAGTGTTTATGCCAGATAATGTTAGTGAAGGAGATAGAGCAGGATGCAACGGTTTTGATTCCACAGAATGCGGAATGGACTAATACCTCTAAAATGGTCAAGAAAATATCAGAAGCAAATGGGAGAAATATAGCAATGGTTAAAGCTATGTGGCCTATACTTGTTTTAGCGGGAAAAGTGCCGGGTAAAATAAGTTCTCTGATTAATAAAGCATTTGGAAATAATTGTTATGCGCTTGCAATGTCTGAATATGAAGGCATATGTTATCAGATTATTTCGGTAGATAAAAGCATTGAGAGAACCGAGGGGAGAGATAATCATTAAAATTAGTAGCGTTTGTATAATTAATTGTTTTGACACATATGAGCATAGGGTGGATTTACTTTATGACTATTTTAAAGAAAAAGGGATGAAAGTTCAGGTATTTACATCTAACTATAGACATTTTGAGAAATGCAGAAGAACAGATAAGAAAGAGGATTATAGATTTGTTGATGCTATTCCTTATAAAAAAAATTTGTCTTATAGCAGAGTGAAATCACATGTCATTCTTTCAAAAAATATATATGAGCAGATTAGTAAGGAAAAAGTTGATTTACTTTGGATTTTAGTTCCGCCTAATAGTTTTGTAAAGGATGCTGCAAAATATAAAAAAAATCATCCCAAAGTAAAAATAATCTTTGATTTAATAGATATGTGGCCAGAGACAATGCCCATATCTAAATTCAAAAATTTACCTCCGTTTATATATTGGAAATCATTAAGAGATAAACATTTAAATGTTGCAGATAGCATAGTTACCGAATGCGATTTGTATAAGCAGAAGCTTCCAACAACAGTTGATTTTTCGACAGTATATACGCTCTATTTAGCACGCAAAATAAAAGAAAGCAAAATTGAATTAAATACACCTAACGACAGAATTAATTTTTGCTATTTGGGATCAATTAATAATATTATTGATATTGACGAAATCGCAAGGATAATCTCAGAAGTGACCAATGTCAAAGCTACAACTATACATATTGTTGGGGATGGTGAAAAAAGGGAACAGTTGATTGAAACGTGCAAGCTTGCAGGTGCACAGGTAATTTTTCACGGAAAAATTTACGATGCCTCTGAAAAGCAAAAAATATTTAACCAATGCCATTATGGATTGAACATCATGAAGCAATCCGTAGTGGTAGGGTTAACCATGAAAAGCATTGACTATTTTGAAGGAGGACTTCCGATAATCAATAATATTCATGGTGATACGTGGGAAATAGTTCTTCGAGAAAAAATAGGATATAATATTGATAAGGAAAAAAATTGTAAGGATATAATTAAGTATGAAGCAAAGATGAGAGAAAGAGTTAGAGAGGTGTATGAGAGAGAATTCGGTATTGATACGTTTAGAAAGAAAGTGCAATGCATTTTAGACGAAATTTAACTTACAAATATAATTAGAATAAAAAAGAAAGGGAGAAATATATGCTAGTGTCTCCAATTCCGTCTGTGAATAGAATATTATTTCCCAAAAGTAAAAATAATTTATACTGGAAAAATTGTGTTTTTACATCAAGATCAGGAGTATCAGTAAGACTTATTATTGATGCATATAGAGAGGTATTAAAGAAAGACAAAATAAATATAAGTATTCCCAGCTATTTTTGCGCAGAAACTGAAGCAGAATTTTCCGATTCAAATGTAAATATTTTAAGATACCCTTTGTTAGATGATTTTGAACCTGATTGGAAGTACATTAAGGAAAACAATCAGTTTAAGGAAAATGATATTTTTGTTTTTGTACATTTTTTTGGGGAATATCATGATATAAATCGAGCAAGAACATTTTGTGATAATAATAATTGTATACTTATTGAAGATTGTGCTCATGTACTATATAAATACGGTAAAATGGCACAGAAGGGGGATTTTGTATTATTTAGTCCACATAAATTGTTAGGACTAATGGATGGAGCTGTAATTCTATGTAATAACAGTGAAAAAAATGAAAGAATATATAAAGTTGTACAGCAAAAGTCTTATGTCTCAAAAAAAACTTTTGAAACAGTTAAATGGAGACTTAAAAAGATAGTTCAGAAGATAATTCGCAGAAGTAGAAAAACGAATTATTGTTATCAGGAGCATTATCTTGAGACCCGGGATAGAACATCTAATATTGCAATTTCCACTATATCATATAATATCATAAAAAGTATTGATGAAGAGGAATTAAAGAAAATAGCATACCGGCGTAGAGAAAATCTTAAATTAATGAATTATGTAATAAAGGAAGTTTGTCCAGACATCTGTGAGATTATTTCTGAAGAAAATGAAAGTCCTTTCTTTGCGGTATATTCGCTGGAAAAAGTTGAGAATAAAGAAGCGGTAATATCTCAAATAAAGGGTAAGGGAATTGAGGTATTGTTCTGGCCTTCTTTATCGCCGATTGTTGCTAATGGGGATCAATTCGAGACCACTAGAAAATATTCTAAGAACCTTTTTATGATACCTATTCATCAGGATATAAAAATGGAGGATATAGCGAAATATGCAAAGAAAGATAAAAAATCCTCTAATAGTATGATGGTGAAAAAAATAGGCTGCGAACAGGAAGAAAGAAAAAAATGGAATGATATACTCGCTCAGTCTGAATTAAGTAACATAACACAAGATTGGGGTTATGCTGAAGCAAAGAGCAAGGCTGAAGGATGGGGCGTTGACAGGTTCTTTATCTGTAAAGACCAAAATGTTATAGGCGTTGTTCAGATTTTAAGAAAAAAAGTATTAGGTGTAACAGTAGCAGTCAGAATAAATAAGGGCCCGGTTTTTGTTAAAGAAGAGAATCAATTGGAAAATGAACTTCAAATAGTAGATATGGTTAGGAAAAGATACTACAAGCTTTTGCCAATTGTGTGGGATCCATATTCAACTATGAGCAATAGTAATTTTATAAAAATGATTCAAAATGGTTGGAAAGTGATAGATATATATGGTTTTCCTTCAGGAACTGTAGATTTGCTGAAAGCAGAAAATGAAATCCGTGCGGCGTTAAATAGTAAATGGCGGAACCAACTAAAAATGGCTGAAAAATCTGGCTATAGCATAGAAAAAGAAGAAATAGATTTTGAAAAATTCATTCAATGTTATAGGAAAGAACAGGAAGACAAAAAATTTGAGGGCGTAAATGAAAGATTGTTAAGGGAGATAAATGAATTGTCTTCTCAACCATTAAGATTTTTCTACGTTAAAAATAAGTTGGGAGAAGTAATTGCTTTTGACATTTTCTATCGACATGAAAAGGCAGCAACCTATTACATTGGCTGGAATAATGAAGAAGGAAGAAAAGCCTGCCTAAACAATCTATTATTATATCATGCTGCTATTGAACTAAAGAAGGAAGGCGTAGAAATATTGGATTTAGGAGGAATTGAGTATATCCATACAGAAAGTATTGCAAAATTTAAAGATGGAATGAACCCTAAGCACTTCAGACAAATGGGTGAGTTTGTAAAAATATAGGAGCCGCATAATGAAACGTGTATATTTAACGATGATATATATAACATTGGGATTAAATGTTTTATTGCCGTGGATTTTTTGCAAGATAAAGGGATTTCAATATATATATTGGCCGGTAGATGAAAAATATTTGGATATAGCAGTAGTATTTTTGATATTAATTTTGCTAATAACGATAGTAATCGTAGAATTATCTAGATACGGTGGCTCAAAGATAGAATTTTCTGAATTGGATAATTCCTTTTTATTGGGAAATGGGGTTACTCTGCTGTTCTGGTTCTCAATAATTTTAAACTTAATTAATATTGTTGTAACAGGAGGATTTAGAGGGATTATAGTGGGAGCTGCTAATTCAACAATTATTGCCTATCTCCAATTCTTTTTGGACAGCCGATTGTTATATTTTGCAGTACTTCTCAAAGCGTATAAAAGGCAAAAGATAGAAGAAATATGTATCTATTCTTTTGCATATGTTGCTGTATCCTTTATGTATTCATCAAGATCAGGAATATTTTGGATGGTATTTTACAATATGGTTTTACTATATGCTTTAAAGCTCTCTAAAAGATTTGTTCAAAAAATCATGTTACTCATGGTAGTGCCGATAATGCTTGCACCAGTGTTGTATATGTTAGCAACAGCAAGTCGAAGTGATGCAAATTTGAGTATAGAAGGCATGATCAATCAAATCGTAGGAAGAGTTTCATATTTAGAAATTAGTGCAATAGAAATAGAACAGGCTAAAACAGGGGACTATGTCGCAGATGTATTTAATGAAAAATACGGGATGGAAAACCAAGCAAAACAAATTGTAAATATGCTTGTTCCCGGAAGTGTTTTCCAAGATGACGTTCAGCCTAATCAATATTGGAGAGCTATTTTTGCCGGTTGGACAAAAGAGGCAGCAAAGGAACATTATACATCGATGTATTTTGTATTACCGGTTTATTTATATGTAAAATATGGTTTAATGGTTGCTGTTATATTATATGCAACGATTATATACAGCTTATTTAGGATAACATGTAAAATGAAGAATAATGCATTTGCTTTATTCGTTGCAAGCTATTTCTTCTATTCATTATTTCAATTCTTTGATTGGGTATATCATGCTCAGGATATATACGCATTTCTTTTAACTGTTATAAGCATTAAAGTGATGGAAATGTTAGTCGGAAAATATAAGATAAAAATAGGAGCGAGAAAAATATTTTATGATGAAATATAGTGTATCCGTGATTATTCCAATGTATAATGCGGAGAGTACCATAGAACAAGTAATTGATTCGGTCCTGGAGCAAACGGCAGTAGAGAGAGTGAAAGAAATCATTATAGTTAATGATGGATCGAGGGATTGCTCAGAACAAAAAGTTCTAGATAAAATAAAAGAAGTAAAAAACATTCCTATAATATATAGATATCAGGAGAATAGAGGAGTGTCATCTGCCAGAAATGAAGGGATGAGAATAGCAAGGGGAGAACTAATTGCACTATTGGATTCGGACGACCTGTGGCACGCAGATAAATTGGAAAGGCAGTTAGAAATATTTGACCATTATCCGGAGGTTTGCTTTTTGGGAACCGGTTATATGGATAAGCCTTTCAGAAGAAAAGGTCGAACTATTACAACCTTATATAAAGCGGATTTGTGGGATATTTTTTGGAGCTTTTTCCCTGTTACGCCGTCAGTCATGTTTAAGCGAGAAGCAATAGAGAAAGTGGGATATTTTGACGAGAATCAAAAGTACTGTGAGGATATAAATTATTATATCCGATTTGCAGTACATTTTAATTATTATTATTTGCCAGATAAACTTGTAGACATTGATATTGGGAAAAAATATCGAGGGGAAAAAGGCTTGACATCTAACCTTAGAGGTATGCATGAGGGAGAGATGAAAAACTTAAAGGAAATGTATGAAAAAAGGTATGCAAATGTTGGATTTTATTTGCTTTTTTACATTTTTATGAATATGAAATATTTTAGAAGACGAATAAAACATACTATAACACAATATATGAAAAAATAATTGGGGCGGATAAAAATAATGACTAACAGCAAAGTATCAAGAGTTATTTTGTCCTTTGACGATGGAAGAAAAGACAATATAGATGTAGCAGAAAAAGTATTAAAAAAATACGAGCTTAATGCGACATTTAATATCACCACGGGATATGTTGATGATACAATAAGAGAAAGTGAAAGGCCTTGTAGAAATCCGGCATTGACAATAAACGATGTTATGGAATTGAACAAAAATGAGTTATTTGAAATAGCAGGTCATGGGCAAAATCATTTGAATGATGTAGAGGATTGGCAGGAAGGAATAGAGAAATTAAAGCAATGGTTAGGAGAACATTGGGGTGAACAAGGGATTGGAGTAGCCAGTCCTCACTGCGGTATTACTGAGCAAAGCATTATGGAAAAAAGTGAAATAATCAAATCAAATAATATTGCCTATGTTCGTATCGGATTAAAAAATCAAAATAGTGTGATTCAGAAAATAGTTTCTAAACTTGCTATTTTAACGCATAGTAATGTAATGTTTTATGCATCTATTAAGAAATCGTTGCAGGTTGTTGGGACGAGCATGTGCGTATATTCAATTCCAGTATTGCATAATCTTACCGTCGAACAAATTAAATATGCAATTATGAAAGCAGAGACTCAAAAACTCGATTGTGTTTTTATGTTTCACAGTATAGTTTTATCAAAAGACCAATATTATAGTGATTTATGGTCATGGGATGCTGAAAAATTTGACGAACTGTGTAAATGGCTAAAAAGAGAACAAAGTGACAAAAAAATTCAAGTTGTAACAACTATTGAGATGTTCAAATAAATATAAGAGGAAAATAAAATGGAGCATTTTTTTTCGGTAATAACATCAGTATACAATGGGGAAAAATATATTCAAAAAGCAATAGAATCAGTTGTTTGCCAGACAGAAAAGGACTTTGAATATATTATTGTAGATAATGGTTCCACAGACAGTACATCAGATATAATAAAAGAATTACAGAAAAAATATGATAAATTTGATATAAAGATTATTACTTTGAAAAAAAATAAGGGAATTAGCGGAGGAAGAAATACCGGTATTTTTGCAGCTACGGGAGAATATGTATGCTTTTTGGATGCTGATGATTATTGGAGAGATGATAAGTTGAGCATCGTAAAGAATGTTTTAAAAGAAAAGGAAAGTATTAATGTATGTTGTCATTGGGAGTACCATATCAAAGGAGAGAGTAAAGAGATTGGAAAGTATAGGAACGTTGACAATCAAGATCCTTATAAAGACTTGTTATTAAAAGGAAATTGTCTTTCTACCTCCGCGGTAGCAGTTGAGCGTAACTTGATTAATAGTATTGGAGGGTTTGATGAAAAATTGACCTCAGGAGAAGAAGACTATGATTGCTGGCTGAGACTTGCAAGGCAGGGAGCAAAGTTTTATATGATACAAGAACCATTAGGATTCTGGGTCATTAGAGAAAATAGTGTGTCGGCAAAACATATAAAACATACAGAAGCAGTGATTGAAGTAGTAAAGGAGCATTTGAACAATCTGGATTATGTGGGACTAAGCAAAGAAACGATTGAAAAGAAAAATAATAAGATAATAGCAAGGTATTGGTTTGCATGTGGCAGGATGCTTTCCATGGCAGGAAAACGTAGAGAGGGTAATAAGGTTTATAAAAAAGCATTAACCATATCGCCCTTTTATATCAAGGCAATCGTAGGGATTCTTTTTAATATTTTACATATATAAATATTTAACATAAGCAGTTTAACAGTAAATAGGGAGAGATAGAATGAAAACAGTAATTTTAGCAGGTGGATTTGGAACACGTATTTCGGAGGAATCACAATTTAAGCCTAAACCTATGCTTGAAATTGGTGAAATGCCTATTCTATGGCATATTATGAAAGAATATTCACACTATGGATTTAATGATTTTATTATTTGTGCTGGATATAAACAACATGTTATAAAAGAGTGGTTTGCGGATTATTTTTTACATACCTCGGATGTGACATTCGACTATACTAGCGGGAAAAATGATATTATTATTCATAATAAAAGAGTAGAACCGTGGAAAGTAACAGTTGTAGATACTGGTTTGAACACCATGACCGGAGGGAGAATTAAAAGAATAAAAGAGTATGTAGGCGAAGAACCATTTATGCTTACTTATGGTGATGCAGTTGGTAATATAGATATAAATGAGTTGTTGAAATTTCATTTACAGAATGGGAAAATAGGGACAATATCCGTATACAATTTCGGACAGAACAAAGGCGTTTTAGATGTGAACCCAGATGGAAAGGTAAATGCTTTTCGTGAAAAATCCGATTTGGACGGAGATATGATCAATATTGGATTTATGGTTATGAACCCTGAAATATTTGATCGTATAGAGGGAGATGAAACTGTATTTGAGCAAGAACCTTTGAATAGTCTGGTTAGAGATGGAAATTTGGTGGCATATACACATAGGGGATATTGGCAGTGTATGGATACCTTAAGAGAAAAACAACAATTGGAAAAATTATGGGCATCGGGAAATGCACCATGGAAAGTGTGGGCAGATTGAATAATGAATTTGACATTTCCTTTTATAAAGGGAAAAAAGTGCTTATTACAGGACATACTGGATTTAAAGGAGCCTGGTTATGTAAAATGCTCTCACTTGCAGGAGCAAAGGTAACGGGATATGCATTAGAACCCCCAACGACACCTTCATTATTTGAAATTGCAGAAATAGCAAAAGATGTCGACTCAATAATAGGAGATATCCGAGATTATGCACATTTAAAAAATGTATTTGATGGTGTACAACCGGAAATAGTATTACATTTAGCAGCGCAACCAATCGTGAGAGAAGGATATAAAAATCCTGCATATACTTATGAAACAAATGTTATGGGAACGGTTAATGTTTTGGAATGTGTTAGAAATAGTAGTAGTGTAAAATCCGTTTTAAATGTAACAACTGATAAAGTATATTTGAATAAAGAATGGGAGTGGGGATATCGCGAAAATGAGGAACTTGATGGTTATGATCCCTACTCCAATTCGAAATCATGCTCAGAGCTTGTGACACATAGCTATAAAAGAAGTTTTTTCAGTGATGGTAAAGTGGCTATTTCTACTGCCCGGGCAGGTAACGTAATAGGCGGGGGAGATTTTGCAGAGGACCGGATTGTACCGGATTGTATACGTGCTGTAAATGAAAAAAGAACGATTATGGTGAGAAATCCTTTTTCTACAAGACCTTATCAGCATGTATTGGAGCCGTTATACGCATATTTACTGATTGCGGCAAAACAATATGAAGATGTTAATTTAGCAGGATATTATAATATCGGACCGGATGAACAGGATTGTTACAAGACAGGGGAACTTGTTGATGTATTCGTAAAACATTGGGGGGAAGGGGTTCAATGGGAAAACTGTTATGACGGTGGACCTCATGAGGCTAACTTCTTAAAATTGGATTGCTCAAAAGCAAAAAGCGTATTTAGCTGGGCTCCACGGTGGAATATTGATAAGGCAATAGAAAAAGTAGTGGAATGGAGTAAATGTTGGAAAGAAAATGGCGATATAAGAGCCTGCATGGATTCTGAAATAATGGAATTCTTGAATGACGGAAGGGAAAAATATGAGAAAAGTAGTTGTTACAGGCGCTAATGGCTTTATTGGAAGTACGCTGATCAGAAAGATGATTGATCATCACATACAGGTCATTGCCATTGATATGACATTTTCACCATCTAAATTGCCTGAAAGTGAGTATATAAAAAAATATTCTTTAAGTCTGAGCGAAATTGATAAACTTAGAGAGCTTTTAGAAAAAAATGACTATGATACGTTTTACCATTTTGCCTGGCGTGGAGTAAACGGTAAGGAGAAGGCGGATCCTTCTGTACAGATTGAAAACATAGACATGACTCTAAATTGTGCCAAATTAGCATATGAGAGTGGATGCAAAAAATTTTTATGTGCAGGAACAATTGCTGAACAAGCAATAAGCAGTTTGGATAGCTTAATTAAGACTAATGGTGGAATGATGTACGGAGTGGCTAAGCACTGCACACAACTGATGCTGGAAACTTATTGTAAGAATGTTGGCCTTAATTATGTATGGATGCAATTTTCCAATATCTATGGACCTCAAAACAAAACAGGAAATTTGGTTAGCTATACGTTGGAAGAAATACTTAATAATAGAGAAGCTACCTTTGGCCCGGCACTGCAAATCTATGATTTTATCTATATAGATGATTTGATTAATGCAGTTTACAGATTAGGAGAAAATGAAACAGGGGCTGATAATTATTTTATTGGATCAGGAAGTCCTAAAATATTAAAAGATTATTTGTATCAGATAGGAACTATTTGCGGAAAAAGTGAATTAATAAAGATAGGTCTCAGACCTGATGATGGAATAAAGTATTCTGCGGAAATGTTTGATAATTCCAAATTAATCAGTGATATTGGAGAGTATGTCTCGGTGACTTTTGAGGAAGGAATAAAACGAACACTGGATAATTTTTGAAAGGAGAGTCGGAATGGTACAAAAATTTGATTTTCAAGAGTTGGATTTACAGGGAGCATATATAATTACTCCGTTTTGTGCAACGGATAATAGAGGAGCATTTATCAAAGACTATAATATAGATACGTTTAAAGACAACGGAATAAATCATGATCTGAAAGAGGTATTTTATACAATATCTAAGAAAGGGGTTATTCGAGCCATACATTTCCAATTGATAAAACAACAGGCTAAACTTGTACGTTGCATATCGGGACATGTATATGACGTAATTGTTGATCTGCGACCGGAATCACCTACTTTTGGACAATGGAGGGGGGTTCATCTGACAGGAGAAAATACTAAGTGTGTATTAGTGCCGGAACGTTTTGGACATGGCTACCTCGTTGTTGAAGATTCGATTGTGAGTTACAAGTGTGCTGAAGTATTTTATGGAGAAGGAGATTCTGGTATTATGTATAATGATCCGGAACTTGCTATTGAATGGCCGTATGATTTAATAGGTGGCTCAGACAAGCTTATAATGAGCGATAAGGATAAGAAATTAATGAGTTTCTCGGATTATAGGCATTTGCGCAATATATAAAGAAAAGTATAAAGGGACGTATAAATGAAACAAGATGATTTCAAGTATAGATATATTGTCAAGGTATTAAGTTCTATCGGAATTGCGGTACTTAATATGATAATACAGTTTGTTTTGCCGCGAGCCTTTAGTATAGAGGAATACGGATATTATACGTATAACTTAAATGTCTTTACATCAATAGTTACTTTGGCTAATTTGTCTGCATCAAATGCTTTTATTGCTAAATATTCAAAAAGAAATCAAGAGATAGGAATGATTTATTTTTATCTTAGCTTCTATGGAATAGTAGCAATAGTGCTTAATGTATCAGTCATTTTTCTTTATGGAATAGGCGCATTTTCTTCGACTTTTGCAGGGCAGACATTAGGAATCGTTATGCTGGGATTGGAAACGGCAATTGTATTGAAACTGCTGACAGATTGCATCTCTATTTATGATGCAGCGGCTATTTCCCGATTCCCTGCAGTACTACAAATTCTTTTAAAAATTATCGTCAGTGGAGCGGTGATTTTTGGTTATCTTTTTGGAAATTTAAATCTAGCACTTTTTTATATAATTCAATTAAGTGTTACGATAGTGATAGTATGTATTTTATTATATGCAATTATAAAAGAGCAGAAAAAGAAATACATAAATTACGAAAAAAAATTTTTTAAAGAATATATAAAGGAATTTTATATCTTTTGCAAGCCACTTGTATTAGCGACCGGAGTTGCCCAGATTACAGTTATTCTTATGAATTGGGCACTCATGAAGTGGTCAGGGACAACAGAACAGGCGCTTTTTGGCGCTGCATGGCAATTGAATACTCTTGTCACATATGTCTTTTCTCCATATGCTGAATTGTCCAAAAGAGAATTTGCTGTTGCCGCAACATCTAAAAATGATTTGAAAAATAAAATAGAACAAGCATTAAAACTGATGAACTGGATTACTTCATATTTTGCAATATTTATAGCATTTGCATCGGATTGGATTCTAACGATTGTATATGGAAAACAATATTCAGGTGCTAAAAATATTACAATCATAATAATGTTTTATACAGTATATCAAGCATGGGGACAGATAACGGGTGCCTATATGATTGCTACTGAAAAAACAAAGGCGAATGCATATATATCTGTTATAGGTCAGATATTGACTTTGTTATTTGTATTTTTGTTCCAAATTCCAAATTTTATTTGGCCTAATACTTTGGGATCTATAGGTATAGCTTTAAACTATTTATTAGCGAATGTTATAACAACTTATATATCTGTGCTTTTCGTTTGTAAAACTTTAAATATTTCTGCTATGAAAACAATAATACAGCAGTGGTGTGCGATGATGTTTTGCACTTTGACATCTATAGTAATTGTTTTTGCATTAAATAAAATATATGTGCTGGATACTTTTGGCGCATGCATAGTAAAACATTGTTTGCAGGAATTATATACACTTGCGCTTTTATAATAATTATATATATTAGACCTACATTGTTGGGAATAAGTAGAGACAGTATGTTGAACGTATTAAGAGGAAGAAAAAAATGAATGTGATGATTTTTTGTGCGAACCCGGTTAACGGTGGGACTGCAAGAATGTTTTATGAAGTTACGGAGGGATTGGAAAAAATTGCCTCTGAACAATATAAAGTTTATGCTTGTATAGATAAGGACAATGATGTAAATATATATAACAACATTCCGGATTTGTACCGACTGCCCATATTGTCTGCTAGAAAAGTATATCCACATATGTATGGCGGGAAATACATTAAAAGAGTGATTAATAAGCTTAAAAGAACTGTTTGCTATTCGAAAATTAAAAAAAATAATATAAGAATAGTACGTGATTTTATACGGGATAAAAGAATAGATGCAGTAATTATACATAATGGAGGATATAATGGAGATGAACTATGTGATCAGGTATTAGAAGCTGCTTATCATAATAAAGATATAGTAAAAAAGAGAATTTATGTATTTCATAATGATATAGAAAAAAGTTTTATTATGAAACAGATTTTCAGGTCCTACGATAGAAAATTAGATAAGCAAGCAACGAATCTGATTACTGTATCTAATTATACTAAAGACAGAATTGCCGATTCATCGTACATACATAAAAATATTGATGTAATATATAATGGAATTAATGTAAATATATCTAATAAGGGAGCAATAGATAATAATACACAAAATAATATCAAAAATATCTTGATGATAGGAAATTTTGCTGTTAATAAGGGACAAAAACATTTTATTATGGCTGCAAATGATTTGTGCAGAAGGCATAAGGACTACGAGTTTACAATTATCGGTAATGCGTATGATAAAGAATATTACTCGGAGTGTATGAAATTAATTCAAGAGTACGGGTTACAAGAAAAAATACATATTTATCAAGGTATCCATAATGCTTCGGATTACATTAAAGAATATGATGTCTTAACGGTTACATCGTTGTATGATGAGAGCTTTGGCTTGATTTCTGTGGAAGCTATGGCAAATTCAAAACCGGTTGTAGCATACGCATGTGGTGGAATTCCGGAAGTAGTTGTAAATGACAGAGATGGATATATTGTTCCTATCGGAGAGTATACGGAAATGGCAAATAAGATTGAAAGCTTGGAAGAAAACCAAGAGTTACGCAAACGGTTTGGCAGGAATGGGCGGGCTGATTATGAGCAAAAGTATTCCGTACAGTCAATGATTAAAAAATATATTCAATTATTAGAAGATGAGTATTAGAAAAATTTATATGCTTTTCGATAGTTAAGGTTACGGGAAGGAAATATAGATATATGGTAAGTACCAAGGACAATGATAGTAAACGGATATATGAAATAGATTTTATTAAGGTTACTTGTTGCATATTAGTTATTGTTATTCATAGCGCCTGTGACTTTTTGCCTAAACCATTAATGAACTGCTTAGATGCTTTAACGGCTACAGCGGTACCGGGGTTTATGATGATCAGCGGGTATTTATTGTTTTTTACATCGGAAAAGGAATATAAAAGAATAATAAAAGTGCCACTTTTGAAATTTAGTATTATTTTTTTAATATGGTATTTATTCTATGTGTTTGAAAACTATCGGTTGGATACATCAACTGACTTGATGTCACTTATGGTTAATAATTCAGAAGGCTGGCACCTTTGGTATATTAAAATATATATTGAATTATTGATTTGTTATCCAATTATAAGATGTATTACAAATAATAAATATGCCGTTAAATTATATCTGATTTTTTGGATGATATTTATTGGAACGAAATATTCACTTGATTTACTTTCAGGGTTTAAGATATCTTCAAGCTGGTTTAAAATATTATCGCTTCCTTTCTTTGAATATGATGGATATATAGGAGGTACCACAGCTGGATACCATCCGGCCGAGTGTGTTGGAATTTTTATTATGGGAGGATATTTTATTACTCAGTATTTAAAAAGAAAAGGAAACTGGAAATTAAAAAACGATGTAGTGGTGATAGCCATAGCGTTGATATTGATAAAAATAATTATGTTATTTCAAGATAGAGCAGAAAGCATAGGTTTTCCGGTTGATATGGTCAGATCACCGTTTCATGTGTATGTTGTTATTTTTACAATGGCTTATATTTATTGTGGATTTAGAATAGGTATTTCTTTGAAGAAAAGATTGGTGGAATTGTAAGGAAACTATCTGAAAATTGTCTTGGTGTATATATAATTCATCCTTACGTACAAAGAAGGATTGTCTCAGTAATTACTAAATTCGTAGATATAAATCATTGGATGACAGGAGGAATAATATTTATATCTACAGTTGTTCTTTCTTTTTTAATTGTATTTCTTGTGCATAAAGCTGTTCCACAAAGAATTGTAAAGTATATTTTCTAAACTAATCGGGAGTGGAGAACCTCGACAACCGAAATGGTATAATTGACAGGAGATGAACAGAAATGAACGAAAAAATATATTTTATTATTGATACGCCAATTGTGAAATCATATATATCTTACTATGCTTTAGATGCCTTTTCGGAGCATAATATTGAATATGTATTGATAGATGTGTCTCCGCTGATTAATAAAAGGGCATATAAAAGTGTCAAGAGTGACCTTATTGATTATAGTGAGCCGAATATATATTTATGTAAAAGTTTTGATATGTTGGAGAAAATGGTTAATGATATGCCGGAAGAGGCAATGGTAATTGATTCAGGAGGGTATAATTTAGATCATTTAAAAATTTATAGGAAGCTATGGAAGAAAAATGCTAAATACGGATATATGATATTAAACAGTTGCTTTGAAACTTCAACTGCAAAAAAAGGATTTGACAGAGTAGTTTCGTTTGTAAAGGGTTTCAGAATAAGACGTATGGTCAATAGTGTATTCATTAGAATGCCTAAAAAATGGTTTGGAGCAAAAGCATGTGCGTTTGTAATAAATAATTCGCCGGAAGAAATAGAGAATTATAAAAAATCACTTATTTATGAATATGTAACTGGCAAAAAAGAGGTCATTTAGTTATGGGTAAGGCTTTTACTAAACAGCATATTGTGCCACAGGCATATCTTAAACGATTTGCTGTGAAAAGAGGAAAAAAA
>ERZ826016.756-NODE-756-length-37271-cov-15.313709_pt1 | contig 37271 bp, 30 predicted proteins | sample MGYA00519872_ERZ826016 | MGnify/ENA primary metagenome ERZ826016 (study PRJEB31778, sample SAMEA3449218) | human gut metagenome | biome: human gut; feature: human-associated habitat; material: faeces | place: United Kingdom | collected 2010/2012 ... | reverse complement strand
TAGGTATCTGTTATGAAGGTGGCTTGGATTGCAACGGAAAGCCCAAAGACACGAGAACGGAATGGCAGGAACATTCGCTGCGGGTATTGGTGCTTGCATTACTGAGGGAATATCCCAGTGCGCGGATATGCGGGCATCGTGACCTCAGCCCCGACCTGAACGGAAACGGGGAGATTGAACCCGAAGAATGGATAAAAGCCTGTCCCTGTTTTGATGTGGGGAAAGAGGATTTTGCGGTGGAAAATTAGATGAAAAAAGCCTCTGCAAAGTATGCAGAGGCTTTTGTATATATGAATCCGTGAGTTCTTTTATTCCCACTCGATGGTGGCGGGTGGTTTTGACGAAATATCATAGCAAACGCGGTTCACGCCTTTCACTTTATTGATAATATCGTTTGAAATCTTACCCAAGAAGTCATAGGGTAGGTGAGCCCAGTCGGCAGTCATGGCATCGGTCGATGTTACTGCACGAAGAGCAACAGCACGTTCGTAAGTACGTTCGTCACCCATTACACCTACGCTTTGCACGGGAAGGAGGATAGCTCCTGCCTGCCAAACAGTATCATACAATCCCCAGTCGCGAAGTCCCTGGATATAAATATCATCGGCATTTTGTAAAATGGCAACCTTTTCGGGAGTAATGTCTCCGAGGATGCGCACAGCCAATCCCGGTCCCGGGAAAGGATGACGGCCGATGAGGTGTTCGGGCATTCCGAGTTCGCGACCTACGCGGCGCACTTCATCTTTGAACAATAAACGCAATGGCTCGCAAAGTTTTAGGTTCATTTTTTCGGGAAGACCGCCCACATTATGGTGGCTCTTGATAACGGTTCCTGTGATGGAAAGAGACTCGATGCAGTCCGGGTAGATAGTTCCCTGTGCCAGCCATTTCACATCTTTGATTTTATGTGCTTCTTCGTCGAATACGTCGATAAAGCCTTTGCCTATAATCTTACGTTTGCGTTCAGGATCTGTTACGCCTGCCAGTTCACTAAAGAATTTGGCACTTGCATCTACGCCGATAACGTTCAGGTTCAGGCATTCATAGTCATGCAAAACATTCTTGAATTCATTTTTGCGGAGCATTCCGTGATCTACAAAAATACAAGTAAGGTTCTGACCGATTGCTCTGTTCAGCAAAACGGCTGCCACAGATGAATCCACACCACCGCTCAGGGCAAGCACCACTTTGTCGTTGCCGAGTTGTTGTTTCAGTTCGGCAACTGTGCTTTCGATGAATGATGACGGAGACCAGTCTTGCTTGCATCCGCATACGTCTACAATGAAGTTTTTCAGAATTTGTGTTCCGTCTTCACTGTGGAATACCTCCGGATGGAACTGCACCCCCCACACTTGTTCGCCCTCTACCTGATAAGCTGCTACCGCAACTTCTTTGGTGGAAGCGATGATTTTAAAGTTTTCGGGAACGGAAGTAATAGTGTCGCCGTGGCTCATCCACACTTGTGAGTGTTCTCTTACATTCTTTAATAAGACATTGTCTTTGTTGAATTCGCCGAGGTTGGCACGTCCGTACTCGCGTGTAGCAGCCGGTTCCACTGTTCCCCCGTTGCTGTAAGCCATGAATTGTGCACCATAGCAAATACCGAGAATAGGATATTTGCCGCGTATCTTACTCAGATCAATTTTGAAAGCATTCTTGTCGTAGACAGAGAACGGGCTACCCGAAAGGATTACTCCTTTAATGGTATCGTCGTTTTCCGGGAACTTGTTGTAAGGAATGATTTCGCAGTATGTGTCCAACTCACGAACGCGACGGCCGATAAGCTGCGTGGTTTGTGAACCGAAGTCAAGAATGATAATCTTTTCTTGCATATTTCTATGTGTAATAGTGAGTTAAATGTTTTGCGTGCAAAAGTAGTAAAAAGTAATTAGTGATTAGTGTTTAGTGATTAGTGTTTAGTGATTAGTGATTGGTATTTAGCATTTTTTCACTAATCACTAATTACTAAACCACTAATCACTGCTTTTTCAGAAGGTCCCTGATTTCGGTGAGGAGAACTTCTTCTTTTGTCGGAGCAGGAGGGGGAGCGGGTGCTTCTTCCTTTTTCTTATTAAGCTGACTGATTAATTTGATAAACAGGAAAATGGAGAAAGCAATAATGATGAAGTCAAATGTTGCTTGTAGAAATTTACCATAATTAAGAGTCACGGCAGCAGCTTTTTCTACCCCGTCCACAATTTCGGCAGGTTTCATTACCCATGCCAGATCTGTAAAATTTACTCCACCTACGAGTAGTCCGATGGGGGGCATGATAATGTCTGCTACAAGTGAAGATACGATTTTGCCGAATGCACTGCCGATGATGATACCGACTGCCATGTCAATCACGTTTCCACGCATGGCAAAGGCTTTGAAATCTTGTAAAAAAGTACTTTTTCCCATTTTTTTTTTATTTAATAGTAATTTATGCGCTAATATAAAAACATTTTCTTACTTTTGCACCGCAATAAGGAAGAAAGATGTTGCTATTGTAAGTATATTATAATGAATATGTGATATATAACAAAATAGCCGGAAACAAGTTGCAGATATTTTAAACGAAATATTATAAAACCCTTAAAAGTTTAACAAAATGATTAAAGTAGGAATTAATGGATTCGGACGTATTGGACGTTTTGTTTTCCGCGCAGCTCAAAAAAGAAACGATATCGAAATCGTTGGTATCAATGACCTTTGCCCGGTAGATTACTTGGCTTATATGTTGAAATACGACACTATGCACGGTCAGTTCGACGGAACTATCGAAGCAGATGTTGAAAACAACAAATTGATCGTTAACGGTAAAGCTATCCGCATCACTGCTGAAAGAAACCCTGCTGACTTGAAATGGAATGAAGTAGGTGCAGAATACGTTGTTGAATCTACAGGTTTGTTCTTAACTAAGGAAAAAGCTCAGGCTCACATCGACGCCGGTGCTAAATACGTAGTTATGTCAGCTCCTTCTAAAGATGACACTCCTATGTTCGTTTGCGGTGTAAACGAAAACACATATGCAGGACAACAGTTCGTATCTAACGCTTCTTGTACTACTAACTGTTTAGCTCCTATCGCTAAAGTATTGAATGACAAATGGGGTATCACTGACGGTTTGATGACTACAGTACACTCTACAACTGCTACTCAGAAAACAGTTGACGGTCCTTCTATGAAAGACTGGAGAGGTGGTCGTGCTGCTTCCGGTAACATTATCCCTTCTTCTACAGGTGCTGCTAAAGCAGTAGGTAAAGTTATCCCTGCATTGAACGGCAAATTGACTGGTATGTCAATGCGTGTTCCTACTTTGGATGTTTCTGTAGTAGACTTGACAGTGAACTTGGCTAAACCGGCTACTTACGCTGAAATCTGTGCTGCAATGAAGGAAGCTTCTGAAGGCGAATTGAAAGGTATCCTTGGCTATACTGAAGATGCAGTTGTTTCTTCTGACTTCTTAGGAGATGCGCGTACTTCTATCTTCGATGCTAAAGCTGGTATCGCTTTGACTGACACTTTCGTTAAAGTTGTATCTTGGTATGACAACGAAATCGGTTATTCAAACAAAGTTCTTGACTTGATTGCTCACATGGCAACAGTTAACAAGTAATTTAAGAATTACCTGATATATAAAGCTGCTTCGGGAAACCGGAGCGGCTTTTTTTATGTGGCAGCCAAATAATTGGCAAATTATGACTTGGTTTATCATAAGAATATATATATTTGCGATTATTAACGAATTATCATTAATTTAAAAACACAAAACAATGGATGCACAAAAAGTAGATGCCTTTATTATGGCAAATGGAAAATTTTTTCCGGCTCATCAGATAGCAGCAATCAAAACAATGCTCGAAGGTGCCGATGAATCTAAATGGACAATGATTCAAACATTACAGTTCAAAGATCCTACAATCTGTTTAATTATATCTTTGATCGGTGGTTCGCTTGGTATCGACCGTTTCTTTATTGGAGATATGGGATTGGGTATTGGTAAGTTGATTACTTGCGGTGGTTTTGGAATATGGACTATCATTGATTGGTTCCTTATTATGGAAGCTGCAAGAGAGAAGAATATTCAAAAACTTCAAACTCTTCTTTAATTTGGCGGAATGACCAAAAAAAGTTTATACATACTCTCGGCAATAGCTTGTATTGCCGGGTATGTATGGCTTGCTGTTTCGTGGGCAGACGTTTATAACGGACACTCTGTCTGCTTGTTTAAACGAATTTATCACATTCCGTGTCCGGCATGCGGCTCAACACGGGCTGTTGTGGAGTTATTGCACGGTAATCTGAAAGAATCTTTTCTTCTGAATCCCAATGGAATTATTTTAGTTGCGTTGATGGTGGCCTTACCCGTGTGGCTGATTGTTGACCTGTGCAGGCGGGATGATTCCTTTTACCGCTTTTATCAATGGCTGGATAGAGTGCTTTGCAAGAGATCCATCCTTATCTTTTTTTGCTTACTTGTATTATTAAACTGGCTTTGGAATATATATAAAGGCTTATGATGACTTATAAACCCGAAGAGAATGAAATGGAGCATGCGGCAAACAGCTATCTGATGTCATTGCTTGCTGCAATGGCAGGATTGCCGTTCCCTATCGTGAATTTACTGGCTACGGTTATATTTTATTTGGCAAACAGAAAACGTACATATTATGTGAGATGGCACTGCACGCAAGCGTTGGTGTCACAGTTACCATTGTTTTGCACAAACACCGTTTTGTTTTGGTGGACTGTGAGAATCCTTTTTGGTTCTGTAACAGTTTCTTCTTTTTATTTCGCTTATCTGTTCACCGTGGTTATATTTAATCTGGTTGACTTTGCGGCAACTATCTTTACAGCGGTGAAGGTGCGTCAGGGCAGACAGGTGGAATGGTATGTATATGGAGGTTTAACCGATTTAATTTGTAAGCCTTGATTATGAAAAAAGTATTATTGCAATTTCTGGTTTCTGTTGCCACTTTTCTTGTGGTGCTATTTGCTTTTTCGCGTGTAGACTGGCTTTCCGTGTTCCGAATACATAACACTTCGGTAGAGGAAAAACTGGGAGAGATGTATTGGGACCTGTTCTCGAAAACAGAAACATTCATAGAATCCGATTCTATTCTTGCTCCCATAGATTCTTTGATAACGCATATCTGCCGGGAAAACGGGATTGAACGTAAGAAGATAAAGTTTCACGTATTGCAAAATTCAGAAGTAAATGCTTTCGCATTTCCCAATAATCATCTGGTTATCTATACTTCCCTGGTTACTGAGTGCAAGAATGAAATGGAACTGTGCGGGGTTATCTCACACGAGTTGGCACACATGGAAAAAGGGCATGTGATGAAGAAATTGATTAAAGAAGTGGGGCTGTCTGTTCTGATAGGCATCACTTCGAACGGCAACGGTGCGGAAGTATTGAAAGAAACTGCTAAGTTGCTTTCGTCTACGGCATATGACCGCACACTGGAAAGTGAGGCCGATGCTATGGCTGTTTCTTATCTGATGAAAGCAGCTATCGATCCTCAACCTTTTGCCGATTTCTTGTACCGTCTGTCGGAAGAAGAACAGTTGCCTTCGGTGACAGAATGGATAAGTACGCATCCCGACTCCAAGCAACGCAGTGAACAGATACTTGATCTTGCGAGGGAAAACGAGGTGGAATATAAACCGGTTCTTGGAGCAGACGAATGGAAGGCTTTAAAAGAGAAAGTTACCCTTATTGTCGAAGAAAGTAATTGATTTTATGTTATCTTTGTACATTATAATTGTACATTACGATGACGAACTACGACTTAATCACAATTCTTGGACCTACGGCTTCGGGTAAAACACCTTTGGCAGCAGCTTTAGCTTACGAACTCGACACGGAAATTATCAGTGCCGACAGCCGCCAGATATACAGGCAAATGGACTTGGGAACAGGGAAAGATTTAGTGGATTATGTGGTGAAAGGCAAGAACATTCCCTATCATTTGATTGATATTGTGGAACCGGGCTACAAATATAATGTGTTTGAGTATCAGCGTGATTTCTTGAAAGCTTACGAAGAAATAAAACAAAAGGGTAAATTGCCTGTTTTATGTGGAGGAACGGGAATGTATCTGGAATCGGTGCTGAAAGGCTATAAACTGATTCCCGTACCCGAGAATCCCGAACTAAGGGAACGTTTGGCTGATAAATCTTTGGAAGAACTGACCGGGATACTTCGTTCTTACAAAGAATTGCATAACACAACCGATGTTGACACTGTGAAACGTGCAATCCGTGCTATTGAGATTGAAGAGTATTACCGGGAAAATGACATAACTCATCGTGAGTTTCCTCCTTTGAACAGTTTGATAATAGGGGTTGACATAGACAGGGAATTACGTCGTGGGAAGATAACCCGCCGTTTGCGTCAGCGTTTGGATGAAGGCATGGTGGACGAAGTAAGAAGCCTGCTCGACAAGGGGATACATCCCGATGATCTCATTTACTATGGGCTTGAATATAAATACCTGACATTATATGCTATTGGTGAGTTGTCTTTTGAGGAAATGTTTACCCAACTGGAAATAGCTATCCACCAGTTTGCCAAGCGCCAGATGACGTGGTTCCGGGGAATGGAGCGCAGAGGATTCACTATTCATTGGTTGGATGCAACTTTGCCAATGGAAGATAAGGTAGAACGTATAAAGAAATTAATTACTGAATGATATGGCGGTAGATCCTAACAAATGGGGTATTATTTATAATCCCAAGGCGGGAACAAGAAAGGTTCAGAAACGCTGGAAAGAAATAAAAGAGTACATAGAATCAAAACAAGTGGGCTTTGACTATGTGCAATCCGAAGGTTTTGGTTCTGTGGAACGCCTTTCACGCACGCTTGCCAATAACGGCTATAAGACTATCGTTATTGTGGGAGGCGATGGCGCATTGAACGATGCCATAAACGGAATCATGACTTCCGATGTTGAAGATAAAAGTGAAGTAGCGATTGGTATAATTCCAAACGGTATAGGTAATGATTTTGCCAAGTATTGGGATTTGAGCATGGATTATAAAGAAGCGGTGGATTGGATTATCAATCATCGTAAACGCAGGATAGACGTGGGCTATTGCACTTATTTCGATGGTGAAAAGCATACGCGCCGTTATTTCCTGAATGCCGTTAATATAGGTTTGGGTGCAAGAATTGTGAAGATTACCGATCAAACCAAGCGTTTCTGGGGCGTGAAGTTCCTTTCTTACGTGGCAGCATTATTCCTGTTGTTTTGGGAACGGAAACTATACCGTATGCATTTGCGTATAAATGACGAACACATTCGTGGTCGCATCATGACTGTTTGTGTGGGTAGTGCACGAGGATACGGACAAACTCCGAGTGCTGTTCCTTATAACGGTTGGTTGGATGTATCGGTTATCTATCGCCCGGAATCCGGTCAGTTGATGTTGGGGTTGTGGATGCTTATTCAGGGGCGTTTACTTAATCATAAGATGGTAAAATCTTACCGCACACGTAAGGTAAGGATATTCCGTGCCCGTAATGCATCTGTTGATCTCGACGGACGTATCTTACCAAAACATTTTCCTATCGAAGTAGGTATTTTGCCGGAAGCGGCTACTGTGATTATTCCGAATTAAATTTAACAAACAACCAAAGATATGACTATAAAAGATTTAAGGAATTCCGATTCGGGAAATTTCTTTTTATTGGCAGGCCCTTGTGTAATTGAGGGGGAAGATATGGCACTCCGCATTGCCGAACGCATTGTGAACATTACCGACAAACTGCGCATCCCTTTTGTGTTTAAGGGTTCTTATCGCAAAGCAAACCGTTCACGTCTGGATTCATTTATGGGAATAGGTGACGAGAAGGCTTTGAAAGTATTAAAGAAAGTGCGTGATACATTTGGTGTCCCTACTGTTACAGATATACATGCTGCCGAAGAAGCTTTGATGGCGGCCGAATATACCGACATTTTGCAAATACCTGCTTTTCTTTGCCGGCAAACCGATTTATTGGTGGCTGCTGCCAAAACCGGAAAGATTGTGAATATCAAGAAAGGTCAGTTCCTTTCTCCACTTGCCATGCGCTTCGCTGCCGATAAGGTTGTGGAAGCCGGTAATCAACATGTGATGCTGACTGAGCGCGGTACGACTTTCGGTTATCAGGATTTGGTCATTGATTATCGCGGAATACCCGAAATGCAGACTTTCGGCTTCCCGGTTATACTGGATGTAACTCACTCGTTGCAGCAACCTAACCAAACAAGTGGAGTAACGGGAGGTATGCCTCAGTTGATTGAAACAGTCGCAAAAGCCGGAGTTGCAGTGGGAGTGGACGGCTTGTTTATAGAAACGCATGAAAATCCTGCTGTGGCGAAGAGTGACGGTGCAAACATGCTTAAGCTTGATTTGTTGGAAGATTTGCTTACTAAGCTGGTAAGAATCCGCGAAGCGGTAAAGTGATTATAAAAAAAGTCCCAATGTTTCTGTTGAAACATTGGGACTTTCTCTGAAAACATACAGACATTTCATTGCAAACGTCTGTATGTTTTTTATTTAATATACTTCTATTTCATCAAGGAATATATTACTCGGGAACTCGGCCGGCTTATTGGGATAGTCGATACAATCAACTCCGTTTTTAATCATTCCGCCATTCTTGATATGCACTCTTACGTATTCTGCTTCGGTAGCAGGGAATTCTACATTGTTGGTAAACATCTGTCTGCCTCTCGGAGCAATGTCATATTTGAATGACTGGTTGGCAACTTCTTTGAAGTTTTTACCGTCTGCCGATACTTCTACTACGGCTGCACTTGCAGGAAGAATGCTGTAAGCAGGATTATGAAGGGTTCCGAATACTACTTTGCTAACTTTGGCAGGCGCATCGAGTTTTGCGGTAAATACCACTTCCTTGTCTGCATTGAAGCCTACCCAGGGAGTGTAACTTTGGGGATATCCGCGTTTTCCGTTAGTTAATCCTAAAGTAATAGTGTCGGCACCTACCATGTCATTTTCGCCAAGAATATCACCTTTCCAACCGTTGTTTTCCGGAGTTACGGTATATGATTTTCCTGCAATCAGGTTACCATAAAGGGCTTTACTTGTGACTTTACCCACCATATCTTTACCGTCAAACACAGCAGCTTGCAGATTGATGTTACCTTCCAATGGGAATGCTTCTGTATAAACAGGAGATTCAGCGGTTGGCAAACTTCCGTCTGTTGTATAATGGATGCTTCCGTTCGGATAGAATGTTTCCATATATACTTTTAACACACCGTTGTCCGTTTTTGTATTGAAGTTTACATCAAAGAAATTGCGGCAAGCCTTGATGTCGAGAATATCCAAACGACGGAACTCTTCAGCCATGCACTCGCAGAAATTCTTAAAGTCTTTATTCTTGTTCTGAGTCCATGCAGATTCGGCAACTGCCATTACGCGTGGGAAAGCCTGATAGTCTCTGCGTTCGATGTTACCCATGTATTCGGACCACAAGTTGGCCTGTAAACCGATGATGTGTTTTTTCAACATTTCGTCGGCATCATCAGCTACCGGATTAAAACTATATACAGCTTTCAGAGTCATATATCCTCCGATTGTATTGGGAGCTACGTCGGCAGGTTCTTGGTATGTATCGAGATACATGTATGGGCTTGCAGTCATGATAGCGTTGTGACCGGCTTTAGCTGCGATGATTCCGCCTTCGGCTCCGCGCCATGACATAACGGTTGCATTGGGTGCAAGACCACCTTCGAGTATTTCATCCCATCCGATGATGTTACGGCCTTTGCCATTCAGGTATTTTTCCATACGTCCGATGAAATAGCTCTGTAACTTTTCTTCTTTCGTATGTTTCTTACCGTCTACTTTGTTAGGAGTAGTATCGTCTTTCAAACCGAGCTGTTTAATTAGATTCTGGCAGAAAGCGTTGTTCTTCCATTCTGTTTTGGGGCATTCATCGCCACCAATATGGATATAACTGCTGGGGAATAGTTCAATAACTTCGTCCATTACACCTTCAAGGAATGTGAAGGTTTCTTCTCTGGGGCAGAATACATCGTCGAATACTCCCCAAAGTCCGGTAACTTCATGTTTGGCTTCCGGGTTGCATGACAATTCGGGATAAGAAGAAACAGCAGCGATAGCATGTCCCGGCATTTCTATTTCAGGAATAACGGTAATGTATTTACTTGCTGCGTAAGCAACAATATCTTTAATTTCTTCTTGTGTGTAATATCCTCCGTGCTCTTTACCGTCGAATACAAACGGATAGTTTTCATAGTAATATCCTATGAGTGTTTCTTTTCTTTTCGAACCGATTTCCGTTAGTTTTGGATATTTCTTTATTTCTATTCTCCATCCTTGGTCATCAGTGAGGTGCCAGTGCATGGTATTCATCTTGTTGATGGCAAGCATATCGATGAATTTATAGATATAATCCGTAGAAACGAAATGACGGCAAGGGTCCAACATCAGACCACGATACTGAAGGCGTGGAGCGTCTTCAACTTCCACACAGGGAACAGACCATTCTGCTTTTGCTTTTGTTTGTCCGTATACTTCGGCAGGGAGTAATTGATACAATGTCTGTATTCCGTAGAAGAAACCGTTAGGTTCTGTTGCACTGATTGTGATAAGAGAGGGAGATACAGATAGTTTGTAAGCCTCTTTTTCCATTCCGGGGACAGTAACGAAACTGATAACAGGTGCTCCTTCGTGTTCTTTCTCCGCTTTTTTCAGTTTGATACCCGAAGTGGTGTTGATCTGCTGAATGAAGTTGTCGGCAATAACCTGTACTTCGGGAGAACATGACAGGGCGTTGACAATTACGTTGTTGTTTAACTCAAATCGTCCGTCTTTCGGAACAAGTTGATTAGGTAAAGGGATAACATTGTACTCATTTACAATGTCTTTCTTAGCTTGTTGGCATCCGGTAGATGTAAAAAACAAGCCAAGGAGAAGATACAAAAATCTTTTTTTCATGGTAATAAATTATGTTAGTTTAGATAGAGCCAAGGTTCTTTTTTTATCCTATTTTACTGATCTTTTTCAGTTTCTCTTCATCAATGATTTTGATCTTTCGTCCGTCTATGGTAATCAGTTTTTCATTGGCAAAGTTAGAAAGTGTACGGATAGCGTTGGAAGTTGTCATGTTTGACAGGTTTGCCAGATCTTCACGGGAGAGATAAATACTCAATGTGGATTGGTCTTCTTCCAGTCCGTAACAGTCTTTTAGGAATAATAGAGATTCTGCAAGTCGTCCGCGGATATGTTTTTGAGTGAGGTTTACGGTTCTTTCGTCGGCAATACCTAAGTCTATGGATAACTGGCGGATGAAGAATTGTGCCAGTTCGTTGTTTTCGGAAACCAGTTTGCTGATAACGGTCATCGGGATAAGGCAAATGGTAGAAGGTTCGAATGCCGCAGCAGCGGTTACAAAGTTTTCTTTTGCGAAAAACGCCCGGTAAGCAAAGTATTCTACCGGTTTGATTACCCGGATAATCTGGCTTCGTCCGCCAACACCGTCTTTATAAATTTTGACTTTACCACTGAGGAGACACATTAAATGTGTGGGGCTTTCACCTTCACAGTAGATAGTTTCATTCTTCTTGTAGTGCTGAACAGTGAAATTACTAGCCAAGTATTCTCTCTGCTCTTCATTAAGAGGATACCACATATCTGCGATACTCTCTGATATGACTATGTCCGACAGATCTTTTTTATTTACCATGTGTGCTATAAAACCGTGTTATAAAGCACAAATGTATAAAGAAAAAATTAATAATAGAACAAATTCGGAAGAAATTAATGTGCTAATGTAATAATGCAGCACAAATTACAGGGTAAACATAGCTTATTGTTGGTTTTAAACTATGTAAACCTTGTAATCTGTACTGCGGGCTGACTTATTCCTTATTTAGCAAATAGCAGCTCTCTATATTTGGGTAACGGCCATATTTCGTCATCTATTTCCATTTCAAGGTGGTCTATATGGTCGCGGATTTCATCCAGATACGGACGTACATGCTCTTCGTAAGAGTAAGCCATTTCAATCTGGCTTTCCAGATGATTGGCAACCTTACGTGCTTCTGTCATGTCGCGCACAAGAACTTTAATGGAGGTAACGCGGTGGGAGATTTCTTTTACAAGTTCTTTGCGGTCGGCACTCATTTCCATATATTCTTCTTCCGAGAAGATTTCTTTCAGTCCGCGAAGGTTATCGAGTAAGCGGTTTTGATAAGCAACGGCAATGGGGACGATGTGATTAATGGCAAGGTCGCCCAATACACGGCTCTCGATTTGTATTTTCTTAGTGTACTTTTCAAGTTCCACTTCGATACGGCTCATCAATTCGTTTTCATTGAATATCTTTTCACCTATCAACACTTCGCGTGCCTGCTTGTCATTGTACTTCATTAATGCTTCGGGCACGTGGTTGATGTTTGTCAATCCGCGGCGGGCTGCTTCTTCTTTCCAATCGTCTGAATATCCGTCGCCTTCGAAACGGATGTTTCTGGAAGCGATGATTGTTTCTTTCAAGATGCGGAAGATGGCCTCATCACGTCCGATGCCTTCCTCTATCAGCTTGTCCACCTGCGCTTTGAAGTCGTTTAATTGGTGAGCCATAGCTGCATTGATGGCAATCATGGAAGCGGCACAGTTGGATGAAGAACCGGCAGCACGGAACTCGAAACGGTTTCCTGTGAATGCAAAAGGAGAAGTGCGGTTACGGTCGGTATTATCCAGCAGAATTTCGGGAATACGTCCGATGCCTAACTTCAATGCAGTCTTTTCTTCCGGAGTCATTTTGGCATTGCTCACTTGCTTTACCAATTCATCGAGCATGTGTGCAAGGTGGCGTCCGAGGAAAATGGAAAGAATAGCGGGAGGTGCTTCGTTGGCTCCGAGCCGGTGGCTGTTTCCGGCACTCGAAATAGCTGCACGGAGCAAATCCTGATTCTTGTAAACCATCATCAGTACATTTACAATAAAAGTAAGGAAAAGCATGTTTCCTTTGGGGTTCTTTCCCGGAGCAAACAGGTTGACTCCCGTATCGGTGCAAAGAGACCAGTTATTGTGTTTACCCGAACCGTTGATTCCGCTAAAAGGTTTTTCGTGAAGTAACACGGTGAAGTTATGCTTGCGTGCAATGCGCTTCATTAAGTCCATGACTAACTGGTTGTGATCGTTGGCAAGGTTAGCGTCTTCAAAGATAGGAGCCAACTCAAATTGATTGGGGGCAACTTCATTGTGACGTGTCTTTGCAGGGATACCCAGTTTGTGGCATTCCAGTTCCAGCTCTTTCATAAAGCCTGTGACGCGGGGAGGTATGGAACCGAAATAGTGGTCGTCGAGTTGTTGGTCTTTGGCAGAGGAGTGTCCCATTAGTGTACGTCCTGTCAGGCAAAGGTCGGGACGGGCATTATACAAAGCAGTGTCTACAAGGAAATATTCCTGTTCCCAACCGAGATTGGTATAAACACGGGTGATGTTCTTGTCGAACAACTGGCACACTTCGGTTGCAGCCTTGTCCACGGCGGCAAGGGCTTTGAGAAGTGGAGTTTTGTAGTCGAGTGCTTCGCCCGTATAAGAGATAAATATTGTCGGAATACAAAGAGTAGTGTCTACTACGAAAGCGGGAGATGAAACATCCCATGCAGTATATCCGCGTGCTTCGAATGTGTTGCGGATTCCTCCGTTAGGGAAGGAAGATGCATCCGGTTCCTGTTGGATAAGCAATTTGCCGGAGAAACGTTCAATCACCTCGTCGCCGTCTCCGAATTCAATGAAACCGTCGTGCTTCTCTGCCGTACCGTCTGTCAGCGGTTGAAACCAGTGAGTATAGTGGGTAACATTGAAAGTCTTCGCCCAGCTCTTCATTCCGTTGGCAATAAGGTCGGCCATCTCACGGCTGATGGGAGTTCCTTTTTCGATTGCATCTGTCACGGCTTTGAATGCTTCGCGCGGAAGATATTCCTGCATTTTCTTACGGTCGAATACATGGCATCCGTAATAATCGGATAATTTGTTCGAAGGGTTAGTAATCTCAATCGGTTTTCTGTTTGCAAGCTCTTTGAGAGCAAAAAAACGCATTTCTGACATATGAGGTATGTATTTTATGGGTTGTTGCTGCAAAAGTATATGTTTTTTCTGAAAGTACCCCTATATTTTTAGGGGTATTTTTGGAAAAAAGTATGTATTTTGTGAGGATAGTCCCCTGTGCTGAAGCTGTAATACCTTATAATATAACTTCTTTCCAAGCGTGTTTGTCAAGGTCTACACAACCATTCTTGCGGAAAGCTATTCCTTCTTGTTCTAGCAGAGTGCGCTGTTTTTCCCAAAAAGGTGCTAGCCTGCCTTGGCTGTTCACCACCCGGTGGCATGGCAGATGAAGTCTTTCGGGAGCATGAAACATGGTTTGTCCCACCATACGTGAGCATTGCGGGCGACCTATCAAACGGGCAATTTGTCCGTAACTTATTACGCAACCTTTGGGGATTTGCTTCACTATGTTGTAAACTTCTTCGTTAAAAGTGCTTTTATCCATACGCTTTCAAACATCCGTTCTTGTGGTTTGTTCTTATTATATTAACGGTTTTGCAGTCAAAAATACGATATTATTTGCTGCGAAACGAGAAAAGGTTGTATCTTTATTTTCGATTAGTAAGGAGAGATAACATGGACATACGTACAACGAATGTAACAAGATATATCATGCCGTTGCGTGAAGGCGGTTCCCTGCCGGCACTTGCCGAGGCGGACGACGAGTTTAAGTACGTTGTGAAGTTTCGTGGTGCAGGACACGGAACGAAGGCTTTGATTGCCGAACTCGTTGGGGGAGAAGTAGCCCGGACACTGGGTTTCAGAGTGCCTGAGATTGTTTTCCTGAATTTGGATGAGGCTTTCGGAAGAACGGAGGCGGATGAAGAAATTCAAGACCTGTTGCAGTGGAGCAGGGGATTGAACATGGGATTGCATTTCCTGTCGGGTGCACTTACGTTTGATCCTGTGGTGAACAAGGTAGACGGGCGAACGGCATCACAACTGGTTTGGCTTGATGCCTTTTTAACGAATGTAGACCGCACTATCCGTAATACCAACATGTTGATGTGGCACAAGGAACTGTGGTTGATAGACCACGGTGCATCACTGTATTTTCATCATTCATGGACGAATTGGGAACAGGCGGCACTTACGCCGTTCAAGCAGATTAAAGATCATGTGCTTTTGCCTTATGCAGATGATCTGGATGCTGTGGATGCAGACTTCCGGCGCTTGCTTACCCCGGAGAAAATACGTGAGATAGTGAATCTCATCCCCGATGACTGGCTGAACTGGACGGTGGAGGGAGAGACTCCGCAGGATTTGCGGAAAGTATATATTCAGTTTTTGGAAGAAAGGGTTCATCATTCCGATTTATTTGTAAAAGAAGCACAAGATGCAAGGAAAGCACTTATATGAATATGCCGTGATACGTTTCGTTCCCCGTGTGGAGCGTGAGGAGTTTATCAATGTGGGAATAGTATTGTTCTCCAAGCAGGCAAACTATGTCAAAGCGAAATACCATGTAGATGAGAATAAACTATCTCTCTTTTCTACGGAAGTGGATATAGAATGCCTCAAAGCAGGCTTGCAAGTCTTTGATAAGGTTTGCAAGGGGGAGGAAGACGGAGGCAAAATCGCCCGCTTCGATGTTCCCGAACGTTTCCGTTGGCTCACGGCAATCAGAAGTGCTTGCATTCAGACCTCCCGTCCGCATCCCGGCTTCTCCGGCGACCTTGATGCCACCCTCGAAAGATTGTTTAAAGAATTGGTTTTGTAATTGAAGTGAAAAGATATTGGCAGATACTCCGCAAGTACAAGGCAGGTTTGTTAGTGTGCCCTTTCCTTGTATTGGTTACTGTGCTGTGTGAAACGGTGCAGCCTATGTTTATGGCAGATATTGTGGACAACGGAGTAATGAAACAAGACCTCTCGGTTATTGTCAGAGTAGGAGCTTACATGATAGGCATGTCCCTCTTGGGAGTGGCTTTCAATGTTATGAATGTATATGTGTCCTCCCGCACTTCCATAGGGTTTGGAACAGACCTCCGCACAAAGTTATTCGACAAGATACAAAAGCTGTCGTTTTTTGATATAGACCGTTTCAGTACCGGTTCTCTTATAACAAGGCTTACGAGTGATATATCCCGAATCCAGCTTGTAGTGTTGATGTCCATGCGCCTGATGCTCCGTTCACCTTTATTGATGTTGATGTCCGTGTTCTTTGTTATCCGGATCAACAAGGAGTTGGCTTTGGTTTTATTGGCGGCTATTCCTGTAATGGGTATCTTCATTTACCTGATACTGAGCAAGGGCTTTCCTTATTTTATCAAGGTGCAGCAGAAAGTAGATCACCTGAATGAAGTGGTACGCGAAAACCTGATAAACATTCGTGTGGTAAAGTCATTTGTGCGGGAAGACTTTGAAGAACGGAAGTTTACCCGAAGCAGTGAGGACTTGCGCGACATGGTTATCCGTGCTTCCAACATTATAGTGACCATATTCCCTGCCATGCAGTTGGTGATGAACCTTTCCATGATTGCTATCCTGTGGGTGGGCGGCGGGAAAGTAATGGCGGGAGAACTAAAGGTAGGAGAGCTTATTTCGTTTGTCAACTATCTGGTGCAGGTGCTTATGTCGCTGATGATGCTTTCGGTGGTGACAATGACTTTTGCAAGAGCTTCCGCTTCTTCCCGCCGCATAGTGGATGTGCTCGACACGGAACCTTCTTTGGAGAATACTCCGGTGGGGTTGCGTAATATATATAAGGTAGGGGCAGGCGATATAGTTTTCAATAATGTCAGCTTCCGTTATGGGGGAGGTGAAACGGATGTGTTGCGGAACATCAGTTTCCACATTCCGTCCGGCGAAACGGTTGCGGTAGTGGGAGCTACCGGCTCGGCAAAGAGTTCGCTTGTTCAACTCATTCCCCGCCTGTATGATGCTACTTCGGGGGAAGTCTTGATTGACGGTGTTTCCGTGAGAGACTATAATCTGGACGAACTGCATGCACACATCGGCATGGTGTTGCAAAAGAATGAACTGTTTACGGGAACTATCCTTGATAACCTTCGTTGGGGAAAGCCGGATGCCACGATGGAAGAGATAGAAGAGGCTACCCGTGCGGCACAGGCGCATGACTTTATCATGGGATTTACCGATGGATATGATACACTCTTGGGACGTGGAGGCATTAATGTTTCGGGCGGACAAAAGCAGCGTATCTGCATTGCCCGTGCGTTGCTCCGCAAACCTAAGATACTGATTCTGGACGACAGTACGAGTGCGGTAGACTCCGAAACGGAATTGAAGATACGGGAGAACCTGAACAGTTTGCTCCGTGACACTACTGTGCTTATCATTACCCAGCGCATCGGAACCATGCAGTCGGCAAACCAGGTGATAGTTCTTGAGGATGGGGAAGTCAATGCGATAGGCACTCCGGACGAATTGATGCAGACATCGGAAGTGTATCAGGAAATATATCATTCACAGCAATCAATCTTTTAGGTATGGGACATCACGATCATTTGAAATATAACAGCAAACCCCGATCTGCGGGAAAGACTTTTTGCAGGTTGGTGTCCTATCTGGCTTGCGACCGCTTGCTGCTGATTGTTATCGGTGTGCTTATCGTTATCGGTATTGCTGCCAATCTTGCAGGATCGTACATGCTCCGCCCCATTATCAACGATTATATTCTTCCGGGAGATTTTTCGGGGCTTGTACGCATATTGCTTGTGCTCGGTGCAATTTATCTTACGGGAGTTGCAGCCGTTTATGTGGAATATATTCTGCTGAACAAGATAGGGCAGAGGACAGTAACCCGTATGCGTTTCGATTTGTTCGAGAAGATGGAACGCTTGCCTGTCGGTTACTTCGATACGCACCAACATGGCGACTTGATGAGCCGCTACACCAATGATATAGACCGCATCAGTGATGCTCTGACAGATAGTTTGTCGGATATGCTTTCGGCTGTCCTTACGGTGATCGGGATATTCTGCATGATGATGATTATCAGTCCCATTCTTACTTTGGTGACGCTTGTCACTGTTCCTTTGATGTTTCTCAGTGCCAAAGGCATCGTGAGGCGGAGTCGGAAGTATTTCAAGGCGCAGCAGGAGTCGCTTGGGGCAATGAACGGCTATATAGAAGAAATGATTAGCGGTCAGAAAGTGATAAAGGTGTTCGGACATGAGAAGAAAGTGGAGAAAGACTTTGATGTGCTCAATGCGGAGTTGCGGGAGAAGTCGCAGAAAGCCCAGTTCTTTTCAGGTTTGATGATGCCGATAATGCAGAATCTGAGCACGCTCAATTATGTGCTTATCACCATTATCGGTGCATTGCTTGCTATCTTCCGCGGGTTCGATGTGGGCGGTCTTGCTGCTTTCTTGCAATATTCCCGTCAGTTCGGACGGCCTATCAATGAGTTGGCAAGCCTATATAATAGTATTCAGGCGGCACTCGCCGGAGCCGAACGCATCTTTCAGGTGATTGACGAGTCGCCCGAAAGTTCCGACTTGCCCGATGCCGTTACCCTCAAGGAAGTAAAAGGGGATGTGGCAATGACAGATGTTTATTTCGGTTACAAACCCGATAAGATAATCCTCAAAGGTGTTTCTTTCCATGCTCCGGCCGGTAGTAAGATTGCTTTGGTGGGAGCTACGGGAGCGGGTAAGACCACTATTCTGAACATGCTTCCCCGTTTCTTCGATATTCAGTCGGGGGAAATCACCGTTGACGGTTACCCTATCCGCAGGATATGCCGTTCCAATCTCCGCCGGTCAATGGCTATTGTGTTGCAGGATACCCATTTGTTCACGGGGACAGTGAGGGAGAATATACGCTTCGGACGGCTTGAAGCAACAGATGAAGAAGTAGTGGCAGCCGCAAAGCTTACTGCTGCCCATTCGTTTATCAAACGCTTGCCGCATGGTTATGATACTTTGTTGGAGAACGACGGGGCAAACCTCAGTCAAGGGCAACGGCAGTTGCTCAACATTGCCCGTGCCGCCGTTGCCGATCCGCCCATCCTTTTGCTCGATGAGGCTACCAGCAACATAGATACCCGCAGTGAATTGCTTATACAAAAAGGGCTCGACCAGCTTATGAAAGGCAGGACGAGTCTTGTTATCGCCCACCGCTTGTCTACTATTCGTAATGCCGATATGATTCTGGTACTCGAACATGGCAGGATTGTGGAGCGTGGAAACCACCGGGAACTGCTCTCCCTGAAAGGAAAGTATTTTGCTTTGAATCAGGAACAGATAAAGGCAGGTGGTGCAAATGAATAATTTAAAAAGAAAAAGAAGATGAAGAAAGGATTATGTCCTCAATGCAAAATAGCTTCCATGTATGTAAAGAATGACAAGGAAGAGCGATTATTGGTTTATGTAACCGAGGGAGGGAAAGTGGTTCCCAAATATCCCGGTGACAGTATGGAGGGGTTCGACCTCTCGGAAGTGTATTGCCTTGGATGCTCGTGGCACGGTTCGCCTAAAGAGGTGAAGTAACGTCTTAAGCAATTGTCATTGCCGGAGTTAAAATCCGGCTTCGGCTTCTATCGTGACGGTTTCTCCTGTTGCGGGATGCTTGAAAGTGATGCTTTCCGCATGCAGATACAGCCTGTCTGCTTCCTTTCCGTAGAGTGTATCCCCTTTAATCGGGGCGTTCAATCCATCCGGGTGGGCGGCATGGACACGAAGTTGGTGCGTGCGCCCTGTTAACGGATAAAATGCAATGCGCGTTTCTTTGCTTTCCCGGCTCAGTACGCGATAGTTGGTTATTGCCGGTTTTCCATGAACTTCATCTACTACCTGCCGGGGCCTGTCCAGCGGATTCATGCAGAGTGGCAGGTTGACGGTTCCTTCTTTTTGTACTACGTTTCCTTCAAGCAGGGCGATATAGCGTTTCTTTACTGTGCGGTTCTTGAACTGTGCCTGTAAGTTCTGGTGTATTTCTTTGGTCTTGGCTATGAGCAGCAAGCCCGAAGTTGCCATGTCCAAACGGTGAACTATCATAGGGCCTGTCGCATCGGGATATTTACGTTTAGCCCATTCGCCCACCGATTCGGCCTTCTCTTTTCCGGGAACGGACAACATGCCTGCGGGCTTGTTTACTATCAATAACCATTCGTCTTCGTAGATAATTCCGGGTTCTATGTTCTTATGTGCATCGGCAGCAAGCGGATTAGGCTCTACGTTAAGTCCCCGGAGCATATGGCCGAGGATAGGTTCGCACTTCCCTTTGCAAGCGGGATAGTAATAACCATGACGGCGTATTTCGGTTTTGGGTGAAGCTCCCCACCAGAATTCTGCCATCGCAATGGGAGTTAAGTTATGGAGATAAGCGTATTGCAGCAACTTCGGAGCAGCACATTCGCCTGCGCCTGCCGGTGGAGTCTTTTGAACGGTGCGGCGGAAAATATCGCATAAGTCTTTCACTTCTCCGTGTGCATTAAGCATTTTGAACTGTCCGAAAAGCTTCTGTTGCAAGGCTGCCGAACGGGTTTTACGTTCCGTCTTTAGGATTTCAATAAGCGCATTGAATACATTAATCTCCCCTTGCAGGGCAGATATGCGCTCTTTCCATTGACGTTCCATTCGTTTCAATTCCGCTTTTCCGAACTGGCTTTCCCGAATCATTCCGGCAAGCTCCGCAGCATCGGGATTGCTTTTCCGCCTCTGTTCGCGTTTTTCCTTTGCTGCTTTCAGTGCAGCTTTGGCGGTTGTCAGTTCTTGTTCCGCCTGTTTGGTGGTTTCCTTCAGGGTGTGCAGTTGGAGAAGATACTCTTTATCGTTTTCCAAACGCCGGATTTCCGCATTGATAGCCGATATATTTTCTTCCTCTATCTTGAAGAATCCGCCGGGTTGCAGCAAGTCATAAACGGGTGGAACAAAATAGGAATGCAGGTTTTCCCCTGCAAGTATGCCCGAAAAGGCGGCAAGGAAACCTACGTTGCCCGCAGGAGTCTGCACCACCAACACACCAAACATCTTTCCTTTGTCCAGTTCTTCTTTCCACTCTTCACGGGTGGCAAGGTAAGCCTGTACTTCATTTGCTGCTTCCACACATAGCGGATGCGGAGTGTAGTGGAAAGGATAGGTGAACTGCAAAGGGAGTTCTGTTTGTTGAATTGCTCTGTTGAACGGGTGTAACATACTTTAGTTTATAATGGAAACGGCGGTAAAGATATAAAAAAAAGCAGTCCCCGCCTCTCAAAAGAGATTTAGGGACTGCCTTCGGAGTGAGGCGAGGACCTGAGAATACAACTATGTATCGGGTTGCCCTCATATCAATCTCTTTCTATATTATATTTATAGAGCGTGGGGACAATCCTCCGGCTTTGAAAGGAGCCGCCAGACCCCCGCATACCAACAGAGAACGCCCACGCCTATGGATATACCACAGCCTGAACGTTTATCTATTAGTTGGTATGCTGTTTAATTCTGGCGGAATTTATCAAAGCCAACGTAATAAACGCTTTCGTGTTTACTTTTAATTCAAAGAACAATGCCTCCTGAGAGACAATACAAATATAAGGTAAAGTTTTGAATGAGGAAAGGATATTTAATAAAAACTGCTTACTTAAATTTAGGATTGTATCCTTCACTATTGTTATTGATAAAATTTGTCTAACCGGAATAACCCGAATGATTATGGTTTCTCTCAGTATTATTTAGTATCTTTGTACTCACATATTAACTAACGCACATTATGTGCATAAGTTAATGCACATATTGTGATGTAGCTTTTACACATAATGTGCGTTAGCTTATTGATATATTGTGCGTTAGTAAATATATACCGGGTAAACAGATAAAATAACTGTGCGGAATGGTTAGTTTCCGCATTAAAAACTACTAGTATAAAATGAGTGCAAACTATGACTTTTTCCGTACCCCTCAACCCAAAGACAAGGACAAAGAGATATACCATGCCCGCTTGGTGGTAAAAGAGAGTATTACCACCGAAAAGTTGGTGGAAACCATTGCCAATCGTTGCAGTCTTCAAAAGGGCGATGTGCTGTCCGCCTTAGTCGGTCTGGCAGACTTATTGCAAGAAAAACTCTCCGACGGATGCAGTGTGCACCTCGATGGTGTGGGCTCATTCCGCATTAAAGCCGAGTCTCCTGCCGTTTGTTCCGTGAACGAAATCCGTGCCGAGAGTATCTGTTGTGGGGGAGTGGTGTACACTCCTGAGAAGAAATTGTTGCGTGAGTTGGCGGGAACAAAATTCGAGCGCGTCCGCTTTCCCCGCCGTTCCAAGGAGTTGACCGACATAGAGATTGACGGAATGTTGGCGGACTATTTTCAGGAACACGACTGTATCACTACCCGTGAGCTTGCACAGTTATGTGGTTTACGTCCCGGTACAGCCCTCCGCCGTTTGCAAGAAAGGGTGGAGCAGGGCAGATTAACTCATCCCGGCTACCGTCGTGCCCCTTTTTATTTTCCCGTTCCCGGTAGTTTTAGGGTTGACAGGGTGAGTGAAGAAAGTGAAAGTGTATTGTAATTACATCTCTTTTTTCAGGTAAACCATGTCCGTTAGCAACACTCCGCCTTCTATTATGGGTTGACTGTAATTCTTGGTAAAGAAGTCTTTGATGCGGTGTGAGTAAGTGAATCCGCAATGTTCGTAAAACGGAATAGTGAGCGGGGTGTCACCTGTGCCTACAAGCATGGTGGTGCAACGGCTTTGATAGTGCTTGAAAAGAAACTCTATCAGTTGTTTGCCGTAACCTTGATGCTGGTACTGCGGATAAGTGGCAATGCTCTTTATTTCAGATACTCCGTTGCCTTCTTCGGTAATCACACAAATAGATTTCAGGTCGTCATCATATAAGGCAAACATTTCTCCGCGTTCCAGATAACGGTCTATCATTTGTTCTTCTTCATCGGCAAGCAATAAAAGATCAAGATACTCTTTCTTGTTTTGCTTCACAGGGCGAATATAATATTGCATGTGCAAAATAGGATAGGGGTTGCCTTGTGCGTCTGTCGCATCCCGCCCCGTCAATTTAAATCCCCTGTTGAGATAGAATTGCAGTGCCTTATCGTTTTGCTCATTCACATCCACCTTGTAAATATCCCTTTTATGAATGGCAAACTCAATCAATTTCTTGCCATGCCCTTTTCCTTGAGCAGAAGGATGTACAAATAACATCTCGATGTTGTCCTCGCTCAATCCCAAGAAAGCTTCTGGTTCTGCTTCACTATTCTTGATAACATAAAGCTCCACTGCCGGGAAATATTCATTCCGTATCAGTGGTTTATAGAATTGAATATCTTTCTCGGTCAGGAAATGGTGGGTGCTCCTGACGGATGCTTCCCACAGGCAAATCAATTTGTCATAGTCATTACTGGTTGCTGGTAGTATGGACATGGAGTTCTCGCTTTTAGTAATGGCTTTTACTTTCTTCTTCTTTTTACCGAATTTCTTTTCCCTCTCCCAAGCCGCTTTCCGTGCTTGGTATTGTTCGTATTGGTTTTCTATGTAGTTGTCTGCCATTGCATTATGATTTGTTATTTATATTGTTTTTGGGGACGGAGTTATTTGCTCACACAGCATATTTACGCTATTGACACTAAGTGTTTTGCTCTTTTAAACGGTACAACCCTTGTTTTTACAATTACATTGAACGATGCAGCATACATAGCAGCCTGAATGATAGATTATTGCAATTTAATCGGTAGAAAAGTTGTTTTTGGGACCTCTGAGACTTGTTTTTGAGGCTGTTTTACACTCTTTTCTCAATGAATCAGAACTATGAGGATATTGTATCCTCAATGAAGTTCACCTATCTTCTATCCGACTACAAAGGTACAAAATTCCATGATGTTTTCGCCGATAATGTCAACAAATACAAGATATTTTCACGGATATTATTTGCTGACCAAAAGAGAAAAATTTAGTTGAAGCCTTTTCCCTTTTCTTCCCCTCTGTTTGACTTGACTTTATTGCCCGTGTATATAATAACGGTCATTAAAGTCAAGTTGAGAGTGGAGTTATATCTTTTTCTTTTGGCAAGCAAAATAGTTCTTTGATATGATGAGTGCCAGAGGAACAATTTGCATCTAATGTAACGAATGATATATTGTTTGTTGACAGGTGTATATAGTACTTACAAATACCATCATAGCATTTGTTTTTTGGGGGAGTTTCTGCTCAAAATGCGTTATCTGCATGGCTAATTATTGGATGACGTGTATTTTCTATGCATAATACATTATTAAGTAAATAAAAAGTGCTATCTTTGCATATTATATGATAGATTGATTATGGCGAAGAATACAATGGGTACAAAGTTGCCTCGAAAATTGGAGCTGAAGATGCAAGTTGTGGGTGAACAGATTAAATTAGCTCGCTTGCGTCGGAATCTGAGTGTGGCTCAGGTGGCAGAACGTGCAACTTGTTCTCCGCTTACTATTTCCCGAATCGAAAAAGGGGTTCCTACTGTTGCTATGGGGATTTATCTGCGAGTGTTGTATGCTTTGCAGCTCGATGATGACATTTTACTGCTTGCCAAAGAAGATAAAATGGGAAAAGCATTGCAGGATTTGAGTTTAAAGACGAGGGAACGTGCCTCTAAAAAGGAATAAGTGATGAAAAAGTTGTATGTATATGCCGATTTCGATTGGCTCAAAGAAGTGGAACTCATAGGCGAATTGGGCTATGAGTCTCTCCGTGGCACGGACAGCTATAGCTTTACATTCAATAATGAGTGGTTGAAAAAGCACAGCGATCTGTTTTTGAGTGACGACCTGAACAATTATCCCGGTCAGCAATATACACAACCGGACAAAGATATATTCGGATGTTTTTCTGATGCCTTGCCGGATCGTTGGGGACGAACTTTGTTGTTGCGTCGTGAGCAAATTGCAGCGGCGGAAGAAAAACGACCAGTACGGAGATTATCATCTTTCGATTTCTTGACTGGTATCGATGATTTCTCCCGAATGGGTGGATTCCGTTTTAAGGAAGACCTCGATGGCGAATTTATCAATGTGAGTGAATCATTGAAAATTCCACCTTTGACGGATATTCGGGAACTGATTGCAGCCAGTGCCGAGATAGAGAAATGTGAAGAAAACAATATGCTCCCTGATAGGAAATGGATTGCACAACTTGTGCAACCGGGAACGTCATTAGGAGGTGCAAGGCCTAAAGCCAATGTTGTAGATACAGATAAAGTTCTTTATGTGGCCAAGTTTCCATCGCGCAAGGATGACTATGATGTTGGACTTTGGGAGCATTTCAGTCATTTGCTTGCCACAAAAGCAGGGATAAACGCTGCAAAAACAAAAGTGTTAGCAACTGGAGAAAAATATCATACATTGCTGTCACAACGCTTCGATAGAACCCAAGAAGGAAAACGCATTCATTTTGCATCTGCCATGACCTTATTGGGGCTGAGTGATGGTGACAATGCAACTACCGGGCATGGTTATCTGGATATAGTCGACTTTATTATTCAGAACTGTACCGATGTGGAGCGAAACCTACAGGAACTATACCGTCGTGTGGCTTTCAATATTTGTATCGGCAATACTGATGACCATTTCCGCAATCACGGTTTTCTTTTGACTGCAAAAGGTTGGACACTATCTCCTGCATATGACATGAACCCCACGTTGAATGAGTATCAAAGTTTGCTTGTTTCATCAACTTCTAACAAAGCGGAGTTGAGTATTTTGCTGGATGCTTGCGAAGATTATATGCTCAACCGGAAAACAGCTGAAAAGATTGTCTCGGAGGTAATTGAAGCTGTAAAGGGATGGCGTGAATTGGCAACACGATTAGGAATTTCCAAGAGAGAGATGGATATGTTTGCCGGAGTGTTGGATGAACGATGTAAGGAATGACTTTTCTGTGTACCAAATTACCAAGCGAAAATGTGGCAGATTATATGATAGTTGTAACTTGTCGAATAAGGAGTGAGAAAAATACTAATTTAATTCCATTATTGCATAAATAATTCTCAATATACACTTTATATTAAAAGATTTGATTAACTTTGCATATTAATATATGCTTGTTATGGATAAGGATATAAATAGACTCAAGGTTGTTCTTGCGGAAAAGAAAAGAACAAATAAATGGCTGGCTGAGCAATTAGGGTGTGCTCCGACGACTGTATCAAAGTGGTGTACTAATGCTTGTCAGCCTACAATGGAGACATTTATTAAGATAGCGAAACTCCTTGATGTTGAACTGGCACAATTAGTAATTATAGAAAAATAAGATGTATAAAATAATATGGGATTCAGAAACTGGTGGAGTCAGAATGTTGTCGCACTTCACTGTCGATACATTGCCCGTGTCGCCACGTCCTGTTTTCTATGAAGAACTTGATATGCTGAAGTTGGACAAATTGGGTTGGCAATATCCAAGATGTCAAGAGCCATTACTGTGGGCTTGCAACAAGCAATATTTCTACAGAGGAGCATTTGTTTTTGAAGTTAAAGGTGCAAATATCTATGATGATCCAATCGTAATTTTTCAAGCAGGACAAGAGTCTCTGTCTCTTATTCCGGTTGATGTGAATGAGATGTTAAACAGAGTTGGTGATGAGATGTTTTTGTTGGAGAGTGAGGCTGTTGAGTATATACGAAATATATTTACGCAATATTCTACTGCTCGAAAGTCTGTTGAGAAAGTGGCTGCCAACCAAATTGATTTTGAAGTATTGGCGGCAAATCTTGAGAAGCGCACCAAAAGCAAAATGGCAATTGTTAAGCAGGATTGTGATAGTTTTGATGTTATGCCATTAGAACTGGCGCAGGAGCAAGGAAAGAAGACATATCACACAACGAGAATTGATAAATTCTTGGCTTCATTTTCTGGGGGAAAAGACTCACAAGTAGTCCTTGACCTGTGTACACGAGCAATACCTCCCGAGTCTTTTGAGGTTATTTATTCAGATACAGGATATGAACTTCCTCCATCATTAGCACTCTATGATAAAGTCATAGAGTATTACCATCAGAAATTTCCAACATTGAAATTTTCGGTTGCGCGCAATCATGAGAATGTGATCAATTATTGGGATAAAATTGGAACTCCATCGGACACCCATCGATGGTGCTGTTCAATTATGAAGACGGCTCCACTATATCGAATGCTTAAAGTTGAGGGAACAAATAAACAGGCGCGCATCCTAACATTTGACGGTGTTCGTGCTGAAGAAAGTACGCGTAGATCTGGATACAATAGAGAGGGGAAGAGTGTAAAGCACTTTACAGTATTGAATGTTAGCCCAATTCTGTATTGGAATACGACAGAAATATTCCTGTATTTATTCAAAAATAACTTGCCGATAAATCCTGCATATCGATATGGTATGACGCGTGTAGGTTGTTTAATTTGTCCATTCTCGTCAGAATGGAATGACTGCATTTCACGTAAATGTTTTTCCAAAAGCCTTAAGCCATTTTTATCAAGAATTGAAGCAATCGTAAATAAAAGCAACATTCCGGACAAAAAAGATTATATTAGACAAGGAAATTGGAAAAGACGTGCTGGAGGAAGAGGCTTGGCTTCTCACTCATTTGTGCAAGTGCTATCAACAACTCCTGATTTGGAGATCTTAGTAACGAATCCTCAAAAGAATATTCTCACATGGCTAAATGCGGTATGCGAGTATGGATTATCTGCAAATAAGTGTGCTGGAGAGATTAAATATGAGAAGATTATTTATCCATTTGTTATTGAGAGTAAGGGAAATGCTCTTAAAATTACGTTTAAGAATACACATACAACCCCAACACTTCAAGGTCTGCTTAAGCGTGCAATATACAAATCTACTTATTGCATAAACTGCGAGGCATGTGAAGTGGAGTGCCCAACTGGTGCGTTGGCAATTCTACCTGAAGCTAAAATTGATGCTCAAAAATGTGTTCATTGTCACAAGTGCTTAGATTTCCATGAATTTGGGTGTATTGTTGCACATTCATTAGTCGAAACTAGTTCTAATAAAAATAAAATGAAATTAACAGGATACAATAATTTCGGGTTTAATGGCGAATGGCTTGATGTATTTATGTCATCTGCAGATACATATTTTTCAGATAACCTACATGGGTTAAACGTCAAGGAACAGTTGCCTAATTTTGTTAAATGGTTAGTACAAGCTGAAATTCTGGATGATACAAAATCGAGAAAATTAACAGAACTTGGATCATATTTAGTAGAATTATATGCTTATATGCCAGACTTAGTATGGGAAGTTATCTGGGTTAATCTTTCATGCAATGCTCCAATAGTAAAATGGTTTATAGAGAATACAGTGTGGAATATTAGTCTTACAGAATCGGATGTTAGGGAAAAAGTAATGTTCGATTATCCAACCGATAGCCGGACTACCATAAAGAATATTGTGTATGCACTATTTAGAACATTTAGAGAATGTCCTATCGGCGAGCGTATTATGCCTCAACAGGATAAGCAGACATATATAAAGACTAGCTACAATGATGCGTCTAGAGAGGTTATTGCTTATTCTATATACAAATTTGCACAAAGTAAAAATATCTCTGAATTAAGGGTTGCGGATTTATATGATAATAACAACAAATGTGGTATATATAGGGAATTTGGCATTGATAAAGACACTCTAATTAGCCAATTACGATCGCTAAACAGTGATATAAATCCAGTTCTCAATGCGACATTTAATATGGGCTTAGATCATATATCATTGCGTAGCGAATTAAATCCCTTAAGTGTATTAAAACTCTTAACAGAATAGTTGGTCATATGCAATTATCCTTTTATTTAGATTTAATAAAGCAAGTCAATATAGGGAATTACCGAGGTCGTAAGATCTTGGCAAAACCTATTTTTATAATAGCACTTATTGAAGCAATAGAAAAAAGGATAAGTACAAATAATAGATTCTTTTACGAAACATTGGTTGATTTATACAAACAGATATATCATTTGTACATTGGAATGAATATAACTCCTATGCATAAGCCATTCTACCATCTACAAAATGATGGTTTCTGGCATATTCAATATATAAATTCACCTATTTGTATCAACTCTGCTAAAGTGATAAATAGCCATGTGGAGTACGCGTACTTAGATAATGCGCTATGGGATTTGCTGCAAGATAAAGAAGCTCGTAAAACGATTAAAGAAGAGATCGTGAGATTTTTTAAGTTTGACGCAAACAACTAATTTGTAAAAATAAAAATTTTCATACGATGAAGACGAAATACTCTGACCTGATTGAAATCCGTGAATCGGCTATAGCTTTTAAGATTCATCCGGAAAATGGTGATTGGAGAGATTTTATTCCAAACGGACAGTTCAATGATGTGTTGAGGAAAGTTATAAATGCTGTATATAACAACAATGCAGACTTTCATAAACCATTCTGGATTGCCGGTACTTATGGTAGCGGTAAGAGCCATGCAGGAGCAGTTCTAAAACATCTGCTATGTGATAAGGTCGAGGATATTCGTGAGTATATTGAAAGAGAGTATAAGGACGATTCTTTGGCATTGCTTCGCTCGGATATATTGAATCTGCGTAGCAAGAAGCGACTATTCCCAGTATCGTTGTATAGCAACGAGAATATGGCTGCAGCCGAAGACTTGCCGTTTGTCCTGCAGAGAGTTATTGTAGATGCATTGAAAGCAGCAGGAATCGAATTTGAGGTTCAAACTGACTTTGACAACTATATTAACGATATAAACAAGGACTCTGAATTCTGGTCGCTTGTCATAGATAGGGATGCTCAGCTTAAAGCATTGGCTCCTACGACAGACGTATTGATTGACAAACTTCACGATTGTGACACATCGGTAATTCGTCACATAAAAAATGCTTTACGCAATCAGAATCGTGTTGTCCCATTGCATAGTGATAGTCTTGAAGACTGGATTTTTGAGGTACAAGATAAGTTGGCTGCACAAGGTGTATATGATGGACTGCTTATTCTTTGGGATGAGTTCACAGATGTAATTAAGTCATCATTCGGTCTGTCAATCCTTGTTACTTTGCAGGGTATCAGTGAGCGTATGATGATGACTAAAAATAATTCCTATTTCTTGTTTATCTCACACCCTTCTGCTTTGGATAATTTGCAAGTGGAAGAGCGAGAAAAGACAAAAGGTCGCTACCACTATATGCCATACAATATGGAGACCGTATCGGCATATAAGATTATGTCGCGTAAATTCAAATTTGATGAGGATGACGTCTATTACAAACATAAGCGTAGTGCTTTTGTAGGACCACACGAGAAACTTTATAAGGAATTCGCAACAATATCTACTTCGAATAGTCCAGAGGAAACTGAACAAGACTTGTATAATTTGTTTCCTATTCATCCTGGTACTGCGAATTTGGCAACATATTATGCTCGTGAGGCTGGTTCTTCATCTCGAAGCGTCTTTGAATTCATCGGTGCTAATCCAAAGATTCGTGAATTTTTCGAAAATGAGGAAGCTTATGCTGACGGTCGAGTAATTACAGCTAATTTTTTGTGGGATTTTGTTGTTGATGAGTTTAATGAAAAGGTGTCGAAGTTTGGTGCCGTTACAGAACGCTTCAACTCGCGCAAATTGCAAGTTGAGAATGAAGGCGTTCCAGAGTGTTATGCTGTTTTCAAGAGCATACTGCTATTAAATGCGCTAAACAACATTGCAAACAATATAACTGTAACACCTTCGGAAGAGAATATCGCTCGCCTATTTGTGGGTACTCATATTGAGCCTAAACTCAAAGACATTCTTGACTATTTGAATGACAATAGTATAATTCAAAGAGCTCCAGGTGGTTTATTCTCGATACAATTTTCTTCACTTCCCACAAAAGAAATTGAAGCGAAGAAGAATGAGTTGAAGCTGACGCAATTCAAGTATACTTCAAGCATTATAAACTTTGGTAGCGAGGCTGACAAACTGTTGAAAATGAATTTCTCGACAGTCACTCGACCAATGACATATCAAAAATATTCTATTGACAATAATGAGTATTTATTGCTGAATGCAATAGAGAAAGGACGAAAGAATTGTCCTGCATACGAAATATTTGTTGCATTGCTTTTTGCTAGAAATGCTCAAGAGTTAAGTGAGTTAAAACAAATTGCATATAACGCTACATCAAACGATGAGATTGGCCGCTTTGACAGCACTCTGTTTGTTGTTTATGAAACGCCATTGGGTGATATAAATTACGAGCGATTTATAGAGTATCAAGCAAATGCCTCTGTCGCTCGTAGTCATAACTCTACAGAGCAAGCTGAAACACACATTGCATCTGCAAATGCAATGATTAAGGAGTGGGTTCAAAAGCTACAGCGAGCTACATTCTCTTATTTTTTGAGAGATCAAAACAGTGTTAGCTCTGGTTTGAAGATTGCTCTTACAATTAACTCTTGTGTCGCTCCGACAATCTTCTCAAGCGGGCCTGATTCTTATGATTTGCTTCGTTCTAAGTCTGCTACATATTGGCGAAAACAATTGGCTAGAGATACCGTCAAGACCGTATTGACTAATAATACCAAAACTGATATCAGTAGTCGTTGTACGGGGCAATATGCTCATATGGCGTTATTGCTTCAAGATAGCGTTGATGAGAATTTGGAGTGGAAGCCTTCGATCAGTCCATTGCATCCGTTAAAGCTTGTGGCTGATTTTATAGACAAAAAACTTCATAGTGTTAATAAGAATACTGATTTTAATCTTGGAGAGCGACTTAAAGAATTAACTCTTCCTCCATTTGGACTTTTCCAGTCATGTGCTTGTATGGGTATGGTTGCATTTGCAATGCGTAAGTATGTCAAGCAGATTTTTGATACAAATGGAAAACCTCTCGATGCAACTCATATTGCAGATGCTGTTATTAAGATGTTCCAGGCTTGGGAATCTGATAAGGTGAACAATACTCTCAACTTTATGTTTGAGACGAAGGAGTCTGGAGAACTATGTAGATTGTTCGTTCAAAATTTCAGATTGAATGAGCTTAAAGGTTATAATGATATTAGTAGTCTAACAGATGCACGTTGGGCTCTTACGCATGAGTATATAACTGAAAAAGGATTTCCTCTTTGGTCATTAAAGCATGCAACAAATTTTGATAACTTGCGTGGGCTAATTGATAATATTGTAAAAATTAGTACTGAAAAAGACTTCCGAAACCAGCCTCACTTGATGTCGCAAACGCTTGCAGAAATAAAGCAACTCAAATTTGAATTAAAGGAATTGCTAAAGCATACTAATGCATTCAAAGAAGGTTTCTCGGCATTTGTAATGGGCGTTGCAATAGAAAAGGGGCTTCCACTCAAAGAAGACGAGGTCGATGAGGCAATAGCCGGTATGCGCAAGCACTTAGGTGGCGATATTGGTTATTGGTCGGAAGAGGAGGCTCGCAATGCATATGTGATATGGAGGGCTCAGTTTCTTGAAGAGAAGCGCAGAAGACAAGAAGAGGAATTGCGTCGTCAAGAGGAGGAGATTCGTCGTCAGCAGGCTAACGACATGAGGACTGAATACACTGCATCGGAAATTGACAAACTCAATCAGCGGAAAGCAGCTGCAATTGCCAAAGTGAAACAGATTAAAGATGCAGATATAGCAAAGGCAATTCTTGAAAAAATTATAGAAAAGACAAATAATAGCTTAGTAATTAGTCTTATCAACGAATACGATGCTTAAGTCATTTGGAACAATAGATGATATGCTTGTTGCAATTGATGCTGACAAAAATGTAACAGGCAGTAATGCTGGTACAGCAAATCGCTTTCCAGTCCGATTTGTATTGTTTGATAACTTTAGAGACTCCTACGAGTTTATCTCTAAGATGTCAGATAAGGATATAGAAATACAAAGTGTTGACAAGTGGATGAATCCTCAATATGACGATATGTTTATATCTCGTATTGAGCTGGCTAATAATATCGAGAAATATATTGGAGATATTAACGGTGAGGATTGTGTTGTAGCTCCTTTCTCTGAGCTTGCTCGTTTCTATGACAATATTGAGCACAAAGAATTCGATGCTCTTATCACAAAGTTAAAATCTATTCAGAGTACTAACATTGCATTTGATAAACATCAGCGTATATATATTGTTATTGTGGGACAATATAGCAAAATTTCAAACTTTGAAAATGACCCACAAATGTTCGCTTGGTATTTAAAATCTGATGACAAGCAGTTTAATTATCGTTTGGTATTATCTAATGGTACTGATTATGATGTACGTAATTTAAAGAATAGATATACTGTTGTAAACAACCTTAAAGAGTGGCTCTATTTGTGGAGAAATGGAATAGATATCGCCAATACTATTATTTCCACTTCACCATCTATATATGCATACGAACAGAATGCTTTACCTGATAATGCATTTGATTTTGACAAGTGTGAGAATGTATATAAGTTTTTAACACTCGGATTAAAACTTTCTTTTGGCAATGTGCAGTATAAGGAATGTGATGATGCGTATTGGAGAGAGTTGGCCGAGAAAATAGATGTCACGAATTTCGTTTTTTCAAAGTTTCTTAAACAGTATTTCCATTTATTTGAACTTAAGGATTATCGAGATTTCATCAAAGCATGGCATAGTACAGATGATAGCTTTGATAAATGGTTGCTAGTAACGTACTACTTAAGCGAGTTTGATAAGTCAGATTATCTGTTTTCCGCATTGCAGAATTGTTGCACCTACACAGATCGAGAGTTGTTCGAACAATTAATGTTGGCTGTTTTTGACTTTGAAGATATGTCAGCTCAATCAAGTATTCGTCTAGATGTTTTGCGAATATTCAAGTATAAAGGAGCTTTATCAAAGGAGGCGCAAGAAACACTAGAGGAAAGGCTAATTAAGGTCGCAACAGATTATGGGTTTAAAACAGCTGCAAACCTTTTGACTCCATTCACAAGTGTAGAAAAAGAAATTGCTGTCAAGTGGTATGGAGAAGGTAATTTGGCTGTATGCGATCTGCGAGAAAACTTTCCTATATTCTATTGCTACCTGCAAAATAATGTGTTGCCGATTGATTCACAAGATTGGATTGAGAATTATATTGAAAAATATAAGAAAGCAAAGTTTTCTAATAAGTACGATCAGAGTGTTAGTGATGTGTTGCTTGTCCATAGTTCCAATGATGTTGCATTCAATTCATGGTATCAAGATTTTAGAACGGTGCGTACTATTCTTGCTGATAGAGACGATATAGATGTGTTTTATTGGATTGATGGACTTGGTATAGACTGGATTCCAGTTGTCCAACATATTATAGAGGCTGAAAAACAAAATAGTATTTATCTAAACGAGGTCATTGTTGGAAAATCATTATTGCCAACAGTGACATCCATAAATAAGGTTGATTTAGAGAAACTAGTTCCTGGCAAGCTGGTAAAGACTGGAGATCTTGATTATTTGGCTCATAAAAACAACAACAAGTATCCTGAATATATATTAGAAGAGTTTGACGTAGTTACAAATGCTATTCGTAGTATAATTGACGAGTATGCAGGTAAAAAGATTGCTATTGTGTCAGACCATGGGTTAACGCATTTATCTCAATATTGTGTAGGGTTAAATCTAGCGGGCTTTGAATCAGATCATCATGGTCGACTTGCAAAAAAGAAGAGTGGTGTTTCGCCTGACAATAAGTATATTGTTGTGAATGAGGATACTGCTTGTGCTTTAGAACACTCTTCGTTATGTGGTAAAGTTCCTACTGGGCAAGCGTCTCATGGAGGAGCTACACCAGAAGAGGTATTAGTTCCAATTTTCATTATATCAAACCAAGAGTCTGTACAATCATGGACAGCTAAGTTGCTTACAAAAGAGTTGTCAGCGACAGCACCTATAATTAGATTTGAAATTAAGGGATTAAAAGATGAGATTCCTTTCGTGGTTTATAATAGTAAATCTTATAAGCTTAGCAATATTGCAGGCAACGAATATCAGAGTGCTCGCATTGAGTTAGTACAAAATGCGAGAGATATTGTATTAAGTATTGGCTCATCAAAGCAGAATTACCAGATTGACATTAACTTTGGTGCCGAAGAAGAAGACCTATTTTAACATAGATGCGTATGAAAACAGAAATTAGTAATAAGATAAAGAACTATTTTGCCTCAATGGCAATTTATAAGGATCCTGCTTCTACTAATAGTTTATTTGCAGGCCGTAATCTACCGTCTTTTGTTAAAGATTTTGTACTAAAGAAATATATTAATACTACGGGACAGGTTGATAGAGGTGCTCTTACCGCATTTCTTGATAATGTGATACCACAAGAGGCTGCTTCAGTTAAAGATCGTTTAGGTAGTGGTCAAGAGCTAACATTGCTCACTCGCTTTATCATCTACATAGATTTGGTCAAGGGTATTCGTCGTTTTGCTATTCCCGATTTAGGTATAAAATTAAACGAAGGCCAAATTCCAGACTATGTGTATAATCAGCATGTTGGAGACTTGGTTGATGGAGAGAAGTGGGGCGTTATTAAGCTTTGTGTCCTTCCTGATATGGATGGCAAAAAAAATCATGTCGAGATGGTTGATTACAAACCATTCAAGCCATATAAGTCAGTTGACATGAGCTATTTGCGTGAGGCAAGAAGAGCTTTTACAACAACAGAGTGGCTCGATGTCCTTTTGTCCGCTATGGAGTATGATCCAGATGGCTTTGAATGTATTAGTCAAAAATTAGAGTTCTTGACTCGTCTGCTAATATTTGTAGAGCCCAGATTAAATGTGATAGAGCTTGCGCCCAAGGGCACAGGTAAATCATATGTATTTGGTAATTTATCAAAATATGGTTGGCTTGTTAGTGGTGGTAAGGTGACAAGGGCAAAGCTCTTCTACGATAAGCAAAAGCAACAAAATGGCATAATCAAGAACCATGACTATACAGCATTTGACGAAATACAGACCATTGTATTTCAGGAACCTGCTGAGATTCAAGCAGCCTTAAAATCATATCTTGAAAGTGGTAAGACTACGATTGATAATACGGAGTTCTCTTCCGAGTGTGGACTGATGTTAATGGGGAATATCCCTCTGAACAAACAACATAGACCGTTGTCATACCGTTATTTCGATTCTCTTCCTCAGAACTTTAGAGAATCTGCTCTATTAGATCGTTTTCACTGTTTTATTGAGGGGTGGTATTTACCTCGAATCAACAAGAGCATGATCTTTAAAGGTTGGACGATTAACGTGGAGTATTTCTCGGAATTGATGCATACTTTGCGTACCCAGAATTCTTATGGACTGCTTTTCGATGCCCTAGTAACATTTGATTCCAACGCAGATATGCGAGACTTTAATGCTGTAAAGCGCATAGCTACAGCCTATATGAAGTTGTTGTTCCCACACTGGCAGAATGTATCAGATGTTGATTATGAAGAGTTTGATCAGTATTGCCTACAGCCAGCAATTCTTCGTCGAGGTATTATCAAAGCACAATGCCATAACATTGATGAAGAGTTTAATACAAAAATGCCTAAGATAGAAGTGCGAAAGGCAGCTGTTGAGTATAATTCGGATTTTGATCGCGCATTGGATGTGTCAATATAGTATTATGGGTATAAATAGAGAGCGAAAAATTGACTGGATATAGTTGGGATTATGTCAAATGACATTCAATTTATATTATACAATCTTTCGGAAAAGGAAAGCAAGGTATAGGTAATCATCCGGGATGAAACCCTTTGGTGTACCCAAAAGGCAATGGCTCAACTTTTTGGCGTGGATAGGACTGTCGTTTCCAAGCATATTTGAGTCATCAGAGTTACTGCAGGATTCAGTATGTGCAAAATTTGCACATACTGCCGAAGATGGCAAAATATACATGTGCTAACCTCTTTTGATAGAAATGTTTCACTACATATTACGATATAACATTAAAAGCGACCAATATGGATAAAAAAATAATAGAAAATGCTGCTATTGCATGTGATAATGTTGCTAAAGCCATAAATGGGATACAGTTAGGAAGACCCTGTAATTCCTGCTGTCCTGGAAGAGATGCTTTAATCAATACTATAAATCAATTAATTGTAGAGATTAAAGATACGGAACCAGAATGCTTTCAACGTTTAATGTTAGAGTTGCAAAATATAAAGAGCCCTTGTAATCAATGTGTTCAACCATATCAATTTGGAGCGATAAATGCCATAACAAACATATTAAAGAATAAGTATATTGATACTAAAAAGGGGAAAAGAAAGATCTTTATTAGTCACTCTCATTCTGATAAAACAATTGTTGATGGCT
>ERZ826016.753-NODE-753-length-37346-cov-18.623394_pt1 | contig 37346 bp, 36 predicted proteins | sample MGYA00519872_ERZ826016 | MGnify/ENA primary metagenome ERZ826016 (study PRJEB31778, sample SAMEA3449218) | human gut metagenome | biome: human gut; feature: human-associated habitat; material: faeces | place: United Kingdom | collected 2010/2012 ... | reverse complement strand
ATGCAGGCGGCTTGAAACCAAGAGATGTTCCGTCAGGAACGTCGAATTTGGTTTCCGCCGTAAGGCGCAGGCACGGACAAATTAACTTTTTAATTTTGATAAGCATATACTCAATACAAACAAACCGCTTTTTTACTCCTTTTTCAGCCCATAATAAAAAACACAAGCCATTGCCGATTTTTCAGACAATGGCTTGTACCAATATAAAAATCAAAAATGTACTTCATCGGCTGCATCAATGGTCTCGAAAGAATATCCCTCGCCTTTGATGTAGTCAATAACGTCCTGAAGATACTGGGGGGTCAGCTCCAGCGAATCGTGCATAAGAACAACCTCATGGTCGGAATCAATGCTGTTTTGCAGATAATCCATGCAGCTGTCATAGGTGGCGGAGCTTGAAGCATCGGCAGTGGCTGCGTTCCAGTCGTAATAGGCAAAGCCTCGCTTCTGCATCTCGGCAATTATGCCGTCGGCGGTGTCACGGTTGTAGGAATTATAGCTGCCGCCCGGGAAGCGGAACGCCCACGGCTTCTGCCCCGTTACCGCATATACCTTGCCGTAAACCTTGGCAAAATCATCCAGCCATGCACGTCTCGAGGCGTATATCTTGTCATAATCATGGGTATAGCTGTGGAGTGCGATGGTGTGGCCTTCATCTGCCACCTGCTTTAAGATGTGCTCTTTGCCGTCAATGCACCATCCGGTGATAAAAAACGTCGCCTTAATGTTATTTTCACGGAGGATATCAAGTATCTGCGGAGTATATTTTGAGGGGCCGTCATCAAAGGTGAGATATGCCACCTTGCCGTCAGTGACGGTGTATTCGGGGCGTGAAGCGGTTATATCCTCGTATTTTTCGTCGCTGTCAGAGGTCATATCGCTGTAAAAACGGTCATGCTCAACAGCGTTCAGCATGGCGGAAACTCCCGCAGCGTTTATCTCTTCCGTGCCGTATTCGGGAGCAAGATATCCGTCCGCATTTTCGGCAGCATAGGAAAAATTGCGGTAGATAACATATTCATCGGGAGTGGAGCGTATGTACATATGTAGCATTTCGTTCAGCTCGTCCGACTTGCCGCCGTATTCCTCAGGCAAAGGGGGATAGCTCATGGCAAGCACCATGCTTTCGGGGCATACAGTGCGGATATTTTCCGCCAGCGCCAGAATGGCAGCGCCGTATTCCTCGGGAGTTTTTTCATCGGCAACAGACTTGTCGCCGAACCAAAGATATATGTAGGGCTTTGGCGATGAGAGCTGTTCCGACAGATCGGGAAGCCCGTCCGCAAAGGCGCCGTCAAAGGATATCACCTGTTCTTCGGGAAGAAGTCCGCTTTTGGATATGATGCTGCAAACGCCATCGCCGATAAAAAGAGTGTTTTGCAGATATGTGAAGCCGTTTTCGGGGGTCAGAGGAGATATCTCGATCTCAGGAATGGTTTCGGAGACCTCGGAAGTTTCGGTAGGCTGAGTAGCTTCCTCATAGACCGCAATGTAATTTGCTGCGGGAACGGCTTCATCCTTTGCACCGCAGGCGGTGAGCATGGCTGCCGCAAGCACAGCAGCTGTTATTTTTTTATTCAAGCATATCCTTCCTTCCGATAATAATTATAGGGGATTTTTCTAAAGCAGTCAATAATACTAATCACCAATAAAACTATAGACAACAAATCATCGCATAATCCATATACGCAAGATTATGCTCAATTTTTTGTATAGTTTTTAATTGGTGCTTAGTATAAGAAGATGTTGGTAAAAATAGAAAAGTCATAAGACAAAATCAGACTAAAAACGACCACAAAGGGAAAAAAGAAAAAGCGAGGTAAAGAGTTTAGAAAGTCCGCTGAGGGCAGAGCCATTTGGGCGCTGTAGCCTAAGTGGTAAAAAATGTTTATCTGCAAAATCCCTTTGCAAGCCGACATTCTCCTGTGCCACTATGGCACATATTTTCCTTACTCCTCTATCAGTATCTCCCCATAAAAAGCGTCAGTGCCCTTGTAAGTGTAGGTATATACCGATGTATCATAGGACTGCGCCGCCACTATCTTCTGAAGCTTGTTGTCAAACACCGCAAAGTTTATGCCGCTGCCGTTGGGGGCATATTCCTTTCCGTCTGCGATTATCCTTGCCACAGGCTGACCTGTGACAGCTCCGCCGCTGGTTATGGTGACGGATATTTTTCCTCCGTAAAGGCTGAGATTTTCGGTAAGCTGTTCATCGCCTGCTTTCTCGAAAACTGCTTTTCCTCCGCTGACCACGCCGATGTAGCTCTTTCCGTCAAGGGTGCGGAAATCAGTTTCAAAGCCCAGCTTTTTCAGCAGATGCCTGTACTGAAATTCCAGCATATCGCCTGTATCGCCGTTGACGCTGGCGACTATTGTGTAATTGCCTTTGTTAGCAAGCCCCAGAAACTGCATAAAGTCGGCGTTGTTGTAAAGCGCACGGTAATCGGTCTCCAGCATTTTGTCGGTAAGTCCGCTTACGGGCACAAAGATCGACCTGTATGGGAAAACGCCGTGAACGCCCTCGCCAACGCAGAACTGATTATAGGCAAGCGTGGATACTATCACCAGTGCCGCTGCTGCAGGAGCGATGCGCTTTCCGCCCTTGCTGAGCGTGTAGATCGTGTCCTTTATGCCGCTCACTTTCTTATCGGGTGCAAGTCGGCAGCTCTTCCAGCAGTCCAGAATTTCGGGGATCGCCAGCAGGATAAAGATGTATATGGGCATTGTAAAGCGCTCGATGATGAAATGCTTCACGATAAAAAGCCAGATAAAGAAGTTATAGAAGCTGAAATTTGCAAGCATCTGCGCTTCGGGAGCCTTGTCCTTCCAGCCTGTGAAATATGCGGCGAGGGTGAGTATCATCATCAGTGCCGGGATAAGCAGGAACACCCATGACAGACCCACTCTCAGGTAGATGGTGTCCATGTATTTGGCGTATCGGGGCAGGATATAGGTTGTGACAAAGGAAAGTATCTGCCTTGAAAAGATAAACGCCAGCACGCCCGCTCCGCCGATTATGCCGAGGCTTTTGGCGGAAGGCTTTATGAGCGACAGGAAATACACGGGAAGCAATATCAGCGCCGACACATGGAACATTGCCGCCGCAAGCATTATCAGCACAGCGGGGATATGCTTTCGGTCACGGAAGAACCGCCACCCCAGGAATATGACCGCCACGGAAAGGCTTTGTCTGGTAAAATTCAGTGAGTTATAGAAAAATGTTACGGTCAGGTACAGCCATGCGGATATCCATGGCATTTTGCTGTATTTTATGATGATATATGCGGTTGGCACCAGTATGAGCAGGGCGGTAAGGGTGTTGAGAATAAGGTAGTCTCCGCCCAGCAGACCCGTAAGCTTCAGCAGTAGCACATACCCGGGTTCTATGCCTGTGGTGCGGACAGTATCAATTACGGAAAGTCCGTTATCCATAACGTTATGGAGATATGTGCGGTAGTTGAAGTAGTCGTTTCCCAGCCCGTATCTCAGCGAGGACATAACGAACATATATCCGAAAACCACGGCGATGTAGATGATATTTTTCTTTTTTGACGGCTTTCTTATGCACATGGGATAAGCCAGTCCCAGTATAAGCGCCATCAGGATATAATAAACAGCCATTTTACTCTGTCCTTTCAATGTTCAGTGCTTTGATTATAACATATTGTTGGCATTACGTCAATGATTTATGAGGGGAGAGCGTTTGGTGAGAATTTATAAAATAGAAATGTTGATTTGTTCGTACCTGCGCCTTTTTGGCTCTGCTTTTTTTCACTTAGCTCATGCTTCCGAAATTCCGTGAGAAAATTGTCCGAATGTGTTGTACTTATCCGAAAAATGTGATATAATACCTTTATGTTATTATCGCTTATTTAGTAAAGGATGCTTTTATAATGGATCACAACACACACGGCAGGCTTATCGTTATCGACGGGCTGGACGGCAGCGGCAAATCTACTCAGTTTGACCGCCTGCTGGGGATCCTTTCCCCCAAGCTCAGCGTTAAGGGCATCAGCTTCCCCGATTATGATATGCCCTCCGCCACACTTGTTAAAATGTACTTGAGAGGTGATTTTTCCAAGAACGCTGCGGACGTTAATGCTTATGCCGCTTCTACTTTCTACGCTGCCGACAGATATGCCAGCTACAAGCTTTGCTGGGAGAAAAATTATCTGAACGGCGACCTTATCCTTGCCAGCAGATATGTTTGCTCCAACGCTATCCACCAGATGTCAAAGCTGCCCGAAAATGAATGGGACGGCTTTCTTGAATGGCTGGAGGACTATGAGTATGACAAGCTGGGACTTCCCCGTCCTGACAGGACTATTATCCTTGATATCCCTGTGGAGCTTTCTCAGAAGCGCCTTTCGGAGCGTTATCACGGTGATGAGTCAAAGAAGGATATCCACGAGAGCAACATTGCTTACATGACTGCCTGCCGCAAAAGCGCTCTTTACGCTGCAAAAAAATGCGGCTGGGACGTTATAAGCTGCTGCGGTGAGGACGGACATATTTATTCTCAGGAGGAAGTCACTCAGATGCTCCTCAATATTATTGGCGAGGTTATCGGTTCAGATGCTTGAATTTAAGGTTATTGAGCTTTCCGACAAGCCGTGGATAGACAGTTTGCTGAAAATATCCGACTTTCGGGGCTGCGAATACTGCTTTGCAAACAACATGGCGTGGCGGAGAATGCACGACACAAGGATAACAAGATTTAAGGACTTTTACATTTCATGCTCATTTGACGGCGGCATATATTTCACGTTCCCTGCGGGCGGCGGCGATTATGCCGAGGTGCTGGGGGAGATGAAGAGGTTTGCGGAGGCAAACGGTTCTCCTCTTGTGATAGATTCGGTAACTCCCGACCTGTTCCCTGTGTTCAAAGAAAATTTCCCCGAGGGCAGCTATGAGATAACCTGCGACGAGGGCGACTGGGACTATGTTTACAACGCTTCCGACCTTGCGGAGCTTAAAGGAAAGAAATACCACGGCAAGCGAAATCATCTGAAAAAGCTGCTGGACGGTGAATATTCCTACGAACCGCTGACAGAAAAGGACTTTGACGACTGCATCACCTATGCTGTGGGCACATACAACCGCAGCGACGCTTACGATGACAGGTCGAAGGTCTGCGAGCAGTTTGCCATAAACACCTATTTTGAGAATTTCCATGCGCTGGGGCTTTCGGGCGGCGTGCTGAGGGTCGGCGGAAATGTGGCTGCCTTTACCATCGGCGAGCGGATAAACTCGGACACACTGGGCGTTCACATCGAAAAGGCGGAGGCTTCCGTTGAGGGAGCATATCCCGCAATAAACTATTTGTTTGCCCGTTCCGCATCGGAGGGATTTTCCTACATCAACCGTGAGGAAGATATGGGCATCGAGGGGCTGAGAAAGGCGAAGCGCTCCTATCACCCTGCGTTTATGATCGAAAAACACACTGTTATATTCAAATAAATCTTTAGAACCCGTCTTCACAAGCATATGCGCACGTCTTTTCGGCAAATTTTGCCGCAGACTGCGTTAAAAATCCTTGCCGGGCGAAAGCCCGCCTGCGGATTTTTGCCTACTCTGCAACAAAATTATGCTCGAAAATCCGCACACATTTCTTATGAAGACAGGTTCTTAAATGAAAGGATAATGGATCATGATATATGTATTTCTTGCTGAAGGCTTTGAAGAGACAGAAGCTATAACCCCTATTGATATGCTCAGACGCTGCGGTAAGGAAGTGCTTACTGTAGGCGTTACGGGCAAAGTGGTAAGAGGCGCACACAACATTCCCGTTGAGTGCGATATCACCATTGACGAGGCCGGTGTGGGCGGTCTGGAGATGATAGTTCTCCCGGGCGGAATGCCGGGCACAAAGAACCTTGCTGCCAGCAAAAAGCTTGCTCAGATAATCGCATACTGCACCAACAACAAAATATTTATGGGCGCTATCTGCGCTGCTCCCTCGGTGCTTGGCTCCATAGGTGTTCTTAACGGTAAAAAGGTTGTTTGCTACCCCGGCTTTGAGAGCGCTCTTACAGGTGCGCAGGTGCTCAGTGTTCCCGCCGTAAGGGACGGCAACATCATCACCGCAAGAGGTGCGGGCGCTGCTCTGGAATTTTCCTATGAGCTTATCAGCGCACTTATCGGCGTGAATGCCGCAGAAAAACTGGCGGGGGATATCATATGGAAAAAGTAACGGCTCCTGTGGGGGACATACGTGAATACAAAAACGAACTGCGCAGCAAATGCAAGCAGCTGAGGACAGGAATGTCCGCTGAGGTCAAGGCGGACAAGGACAGAAAAATATTTGAGCGCGTGGTATCATCGGGAGCGTACAGGGACACGGACATTGTACTCACCTACGTTTCCACTGCCATTGAAGTGGATACTATGGCAATCATAGAACAGGCTTTTGCTGACAAAAAGCGTGTGGCTGTTCCACGCTGCATTGACGGCACAAGGGACATGGAATTTTACTTCATCAAAAGCATGGACGACCTGGAAAAAGGCACCTTCGGCGTGCTGGAGCCTGCTCCCGAAAAGTGCGTAAAGGCATATGCCTTTGAAAAGGCTTTGTGCATTGTCCCCGGGCTTTCCTTTGATATGAAGGGCTACAGGCTGGGCTACGGTAAGGGATATTATGACAGGTTTCTTTCCGCTCACCCAAGGCTTGTAAAAATGGGGCTGTGCTACTGCTCATGCACATGCAACGAGCTTATCCACGGCAGGTTCGATGTCTGTGCGGATATGCTGGCTACTGAAAAATATCTGAGAAAATGCTCCGATCAGAGCAAAACTGAACAGGGCAGGACTGATAAAACAGACGGGAAGAAAGGAAGATGATAAATGGACGAAAAAAAGGACAATGTTACAGAATTTGCAGATACTCCCGAAGAAGATAAGGAAACCGAAAAAACTTCCGAAGTTGCTGACAGGTCAAGTGCTGATACATCAGCTGACAATAAATCTGCCCCTGACAATGAGACAGACGACAGCGTGGCGGAAGATGATGAGGATATATATGACGACGAAGAGGGCGACGGTGAAGAGGACGAAGATGCTGAGGCTGAACGCCTTGAAATAAAGGAAAAGCGCAGAAAGGACAAGCGTAAGAAAAAGACCCACGGCAGGCTTATTTTTGCGCTTATCATGGTAACGCTGGTAATTTCGCTGGCGGTACTGGGTGCGGTGGCGGTCATCACTGTTTCCTCCGAGATACTGGGAATGGGCCGCTCCGACACGGAATTTTCCGTTGAGATACCCGAAAACTCAGGCACGGAAGCTATTGCGAACATTCTGCAGAGCGAGGGCATCATTGAAAGACCTGTTATCTTCCGCATATATTCCAAGCTCAAGGGTGCGGACGGCACTTACATAGCGGGCAGCCACAAGCTCAACCCCAACATGACCTACGGCGACATCATCGAGGCGCTGCAGAAGGACGCTATCAACCCCAGAGAGTTTGTGAACATCACGTTCCCCGAGGGCATAAGGCTAATTGACGCTGCCCAAAAGCTGGAGGACGCAGGTGTCTGCGATGCGGACGAATTTATCCGTGTGTTCAACTCCACAACCTTTGGCTTTGATTTTGAAAAGCAGGTAAAATCCAGCTCCAAAAAGTTCTACAAGATGGAGGGCTATTTCTTCCCCGACACCTACCAGTTCTATCTTGAAGAGGATCCCAAGAACGTGGCGAAAAAGGTCTGCAAGAACTTTGAATACAAGGTAACTCCCGATATGTACGGACGTATGGAGGATCTGGGCATGACGCTTGACGAGACTATCACCCTTGCTTCCATAGTTCAGGCGGAGGCTTCCAGCTCTATTGATATGAAGCTTGTTTCCTCTGTTTTCCACAACAGACTTAATAATCCCGACCAGTTCCCGCTGCTCCAGTCCGACCCAACCACAAACTATGTGGAAGAGGTCATCAAGCCCAATCTGGAGATATATTCCCAGTCCATGTGTGACGCTTACGACACTTACAAGGGCGGCGGACTGCCTCCCGGAGCTATCTGCAACCCGGGCATCGAGGCTATCCAGGCTGTGCTTTATCCCAGAGAGACAGACTACTACTATTTCTGCTCCGACCTTGACACAGGCGAGTTCTTCTTTGCCACCACTCTTGATGAGCATGAGGCAAATCTTGTAAAGGCTCATCTTGTGGCAGATTCCGATGAATAACTTGAAAGGTTGAAATTATGTCTTTGTTCATTCCCGAAGTTCTTGCGCCTGCGGGCGATATGGAACGGCTTGAAGCCGCTGTTGATTTCGGTGCCGACGCTGTTTATCTGGGCGGCACCTCCTTCGGCATGAGGGCAGGTCCGAAAAATTTTGACGAAGCGGCGCTGAAAAGTGCCGTTGAAAAGTGCCATGCACGGAGCGTTAAGGTATATCTTACCTGCAACACTCTGCCGAGAAATGATGAGATACCTTATTTTGAGGGGTTCATCAAATACGCATACGAGGTTGGCGTTGACGCTGCCATCGTTGCGGATCTGGGACTTTTATCCCTGATAAAGAAATACACTCCCGATATGGAGATCCATATGTCCACTCAGACGGGCATTGTGAATTATGTCACTGCCAATGAGCTTTACAACATGGGCGCAAAGCGTGTGGTGCTTGCCCGTGAGCTGAGCCTTGACGAAGTGGCGGAGATACGTGCAAAATCCCCTGCGGATATGGAGATAGAGGTATTCGTTCACGGTGCTATGTGCGTGTCATTCTCTGGCAGATGCCTGCTTTCCTCTTATCTTGTGAACCGTGACGCAAACAGGGGTCAGTGCGCTCAGCCGTGCAGATGGGGATATCATCTCATGGAAGAAAAGCGAGAGGGGCAGTATTTCCCAATTTTCGAGGACGAAAAGGGCACTTACATTCTCAATTCCAAGGATATGTGCATGATAGACCACATCGACAAGCTGGTAAAGGCGGGAGTTACTTCACTGAAAATAGAGGGACGTGCAAAGTCCGCCTACTATGTTTCGGTGATAACAAATGCTTACAGAATGGCGGTTGACTGGTACAAAGAGCATCCCGATGACTACAAGCTCCCCGATTACATCAGGGACGAGGTATTCAAGGTGAGCCACCGTGACTACTGCACAGGATTTTTCTTCGGACACCCCTCAGAGTGCAGACAGTATTATGAGGACAGCGGATATATCCGCTCCTATGATGTGTGCGCTGTGGTGGATAAGTGCGAAAACGGCCGCATATATGCGGAGCAGAGAAACAAGTTCCTGCTGGGCGACAAGCTGGAGATACTTGCTCCCTCGTGCAGACCTGTGGAATACACGGTAATCGAGATAACCGACGCTGAAGGCAATCAGGTCGAAAACACCTGCCATGCGGCGATGAAGTTTTCCATGCCCAACACAACTGGAATTGATTTTCCCTGCCATACCATTATCAGAAAAAGAAGTTAATACTAAGCACCAATTAAAAACTATACAAAAAATCAAGCATGATCTTGCGTATATGGATCATGCGATGATTTTTTTGTCTATAGTTTTATTGGTGATTAGTATAAAAAAGTCGGGCGGAAGCTCGGCTTTTTTTGTTTTGCTTATACTAATCCTCAATCAACCTATAGACAAATCCTCGGCTGAAATAAGCCCATTCTTCGTCAAGCTCCCTTGCCGGGCGACAAGCCCGCCTGCAGTCGCTTTCCTAGACTGGTCTTATTTCATCTGTCGGCTTTGTCTATAGAACGATTAAAGATTAGTATTAGTATTATGCAAATATAATTGCATAATGCAATAAACGTACCGGCATTTTTTGCATATATTCCACAAATCTGCAAAAAACAGCAGAAATTTTGCATAATGCTATTGACAATCGCAGGATAGTGTGGTATTATAATTTTGCAAGATGCAAATAAGAACTGCAAGTTTAAAATTGCATAGTGCTAAATCATAAGGAGGTGAGGCGTATGGAAAAGGTTTTGTACTGCCCTGTGTGTGAGGAAAGTACGGAGCGTGAGGAGTGCGAGCGCTTCGGAATGTGTCTGGACTGCTTTATTGAAGAGCTGGTTGAAAATGTGCGTGACAATATCATAATGGATTTCCTTGCGGAGTACGGACATTTGCTCAGGGAGTACATATGGGAGAATTATTTTTAAGTTCTGATTTGCATAGTGCAACAAGAAAGGAGGGCGCTGTTGAGGAAAATATCAAAGGACAAAATAATCGGGGAGATCGCGGCTGTGGCTTTTTCCGACTTCACCAAGTTCGTTTCCCTTGAAACGCTGCCCGAAAGGGGACAGGTCATGACGGTGACGGACACGGCTCTGCTCAACAGGCAGTCGGCAAAGGCTGTGGCTTCCATAAAGGCAGGCACAAAGGGCATTGAGGTGAAGCTTTATGACAAGCTCCGTGCGCTGGAGCTTCTGGGCAAGATCTATGGCGTGTTCGGCGGCGATATCTCTGAGGAGGAAGCGGTGGAAAATCTGAAAAAATTTTTCGGGGAGGACGGCTTTGGGACTGACTGAAAAACAGAAAAGCGTGCTGAGCGTTACCATAAGGGAGCCTTGCCGCTGGAACATCTCGGTGGGGGCAGTGCGGTCGGGAAAAACGTATCTTGACTACTACCGCATTCCCCAGCGAATATTTATCAGCGACCCTCGGGGCGGGATCGCCATAGTGGGCAACACGGTGGCAAGCGTTGAGCGGAATATCCTTTCACCCATGCGTGGGATATACGGCGAGAAGCTTGTGGGGCGTGTCAAGGGCGGCGGATATGTGCGGCTTTTCGGCAGGGACTGCTTTGTTATCGGTGCGGGGCGCAGCGGCAATGCGGACAAGCTCCAGGGGTCAAGCCTTTCCTACTGCTACGGCGATGAGATAACCACATGGAGCGAGGGCGTTTTCAGAATGATAGGTTCAAGGCTTGACAGGGAGACTTCGGTTTTTGACGGCAGCTGCAACCCTGCGTCGCCATCCCACTGGTTCAAGAAATTTCTTGACAAAGGGGTGCCGGGCGGCAGCGTAAGGGTATCGGGCTTCACTATTGACGATAATCCGGCTCTGCCAAAAGGCTTTGCTCAGGCGCTGAAAAGGGAATATGCGGGGACGGTTTATTACGATCGCTTTATCCTGGGGCTTTGGAAAAATGCTGAGGGGGTCATTTACAGGCAGTTTGCGGACTGCCCTGAGAAATTTATCTGCAAAATGGCAAAGAACATCATCATGGCGGATATGGGTGTGGATTTCGGCGGAAACGGCTCTGCCACGGCGTTCAATGTGACGGGCTACACGGCAGGGTACAGGCAGATATACACTCTGGAGGAGTATTACCGAAAGGGGATAATGTCCCCTGCGGAGCTGGAGCGGGATTTTGCGGATTTTGTTAAAAGGGTCAGGAAAAAATATCCCATGCTCAGGGATATTTACTGCGACAGTGCGGAGCAGGTGCTTATAAGAGGACTGCAGAATGCTGCGATACGTGAAAGGCTGCCTGTGGAGATACACAACGCCCGAAAGGGCGAGATAAGCCAGAGAATAAGGTTTTACAATGCTGTTTTAAGCGACGGCCGCTACAAAATTCTTGCACAGTGCAAGAACACTATTGCCGCATTTTCTCAGGCGGTGTGGGAGGGCGGAAGCCTTGACAGGCGGCTGGACGACGGCAGTGTGAACATTGACAGCCTTGACGCTCAGGAGTATTCCACGGAGCGGAGAATGAAGGATATCCTTGATGTTATGAGATAGAAAGGAATGATGTGATTGGGCATAATTTCGGAGGCGCAGAGGGCGTTCCCCCAGGCGAAAATCCCCCACGAAGAGGAATATTACCGCACGGTGATAGCTGCCTGCGCCGAGATTTACAAGGGTGAGCCGCCTTGGACGTATGTGAAGCGCTCGGGGCTTTACGGCAAGGGCGAGCGGCGTATGAGCATGCTTGGCGGCGCAAAGGTGCTGTGCGACAGTCTGGCGGCGCTTACGTTCAGCAGTCAGGCGGATATTTACTGCGCCGACCACCGCCAGCAGGAGCTGGTTGAAAGGGTGCTCCAGGACAACGGCTTCTGGGAAAATATGCCCTCGTTTTTCAGCCGTGCTTATGCGCTGGGCGGAGGTGCGCTCAAGGTTTTCATTGACGGGGACATTGGCATCGACTACATATCGGCGGACAGCTTTATTCCTGTTGGCGGCTTCTGCGGCAGCATAAAGGAGGGCATATTTCGCAGCAGATTTTACAAAGGCGGCGAGGCGTTTACTCTTTTTGAGCGGCAGGGCGCAGACGGCAGCGGCATTTTCACGGACAGGGCGCTGTTTTCCTCCCGTGACGGATATCTTGGGGAGCAGATACCTGTGGAGACGATGTTTGATGGGCTTTCGGAACATTCGGAGTATGACATCTGCGAGCCGCTTTTCGGGTACTTCCGACCTGCGGGGGCGAACAATCTCTCCGATGAGACCATGCTGGGGCTGAGCTGCTTTGCAAACTGCACCGACACTCTGAAAGCTCTCGACATCGCATTTGACAGCTTCTCACGGGAGTTTGTGCTGGGGCGCAAGAGGATAATCGTGCCCTCATCTTGCATCAGGACGGTGGTTGACCCCGACACGGGCAGGATAAGCAGGTATTTCGACACGGACGATGAAGTGTATCAGGCGCTTAAATGCGACGAGGAAAAGGACCTGAAAATATCCGACAACACCTGCGAGCTGAGAGTTTCGGAGCACGTTGACGCTATAAATGCGCTGCTTGACATTCTCTGCTTCCAGACGGGGCTTTCATCGGGAACGCTTTCGTTCAGCACCTCGGGCGGACTTAAAACGGCGGCTGAGGTCAAGAGCATGGAGACACGCACGGAGATCACAATGCAGCAGAACAGGTGCCTTGCGGCGGAGCTTATCGAAAGCACGGTGAAGAGCATTATCCGCTGCGGTATGCTGTGCGGCGAGATACCAAAGGGTGATATTTCCGTCAGGGTGGCTTTTTCCGACAGGCAGACGGTGGATAAGGGCGAGATAATCGACCAGAACGTAAGGCTTGTGTCGGCGGGGCTTAAAAGCAGGCTTTCGGCGGTCATGGCTGTGCTGGACTGCTCGGAGGAGGACGCACTGGCTGAGATAGAAAGGATCAAAAAGGAGGAAAAGGTATGAATGAAGAAAACGAGAAGTCTGTAAATGAAATTACAGATATGGGTGGGGATATCTCTCCCGATGAGGGAAATGGAGATGCTTCCGACAATGCTGACGGTGTTAACGTTGCTGACGTTGCTAACGCAGCTGATATCCATGCCCTTGAAGAGCAGGTGGCGGCTCTGACGGCTGAAAATGCAAAGCTTCGCAATCAGCTTTTCTGCGAGAGGGAGGGCATTCCCCGTGAGCTGGCGGAGGACATTATCTGTGCGGCTTCCGCCCGTGCTGGGGGGGGAGTGAGCTTTGAAGAGGCGGCGAGAGATATATTCGGCAGGATATCTAAATTCGGCGGCTCGGGTCAGAAGATATCCACGGGAGTAAGGTCACGCAGGGAAGGGAACGGTGATGATGTACTGCGCAGGGCTTTCGGACTTAAGTAATTCACTGACAAATCAAAATGAAATTTGAAAGGAAAGGTAAAAATTATGGCTAACACAATTACACTTGCTAAGAAATACGCTGCGCTTCTTGATGAGGCGTACAAGGAAAATGCGAGAACTGCTGTTCTTGAGTCGGACGCTTCCCTTGCAAGAGAGGGGGCAAATGCCAACGAGATAGTTATTCCCAAGCTTACCATGGACGGGCTTGCAGACTACTCCCGTTCAAGCGGATATGTGGCTGGCGATGTTTCCCTTTCGTGGCAGACTGTTCAGTTCAACTACGAGAGAGGACGTATGTTCAGCGTTGATGCTATGGACAACGAGGAGAGCCAGAGCATTGCTTTCGGTTCCCTTGCGGGGGAGTTTGTGCGCACAAAGGCTGTGCCTGAGCTTGATGCCTTCCGCTTTGCTTCCTTTGCGGGCACAACGGGCATCGGCTCTGCTTCGGCGGCGCTTTCCACAGGTGCGGACGCTGTGGCTGCGGTAAGAACTGCGGTATCTGCTCTTGATGCGGCGGAGGTTCCCTCCGAGGACAGGGTGATGTTCATCACTCCTGTGCTGAAAGGACTTATTGATGACATGGACACCACAAAATCCCGTGCGGTGCTTGCTTCCTTTGACAAGATAGTGACTGTTCCCCAGTCCAGATTTTACACCAAGATAAAGCTCAATGACGGCACCACATCAGGGGAGACTGACGGCGGCTATGCCAAGGACACTGATGGCAAGAACATCAACTTTATGATAGTTCACAAGGGAGCGGTGCTCCAGTTCACCAAGCACGCTGTGCCCAAGATCATTTCCCCTGCGGCAAATCCCGATGCGGACAGCTGGAAATACGGCTACCGCAGCTATGGTCTGTGCAGTGTTTATCCCTCCAAGGCTGCGGGCATTTACTGCCACTACTCCACCACCTAAGCGGCGTGTCACCGCAGCCGCCCGTGGGGAGGTTGTGTGGGGGATATTTCATTTGCGGCTCGGTAACTGCAGTTTGCAAAAGACTTGTACAGAGATCGCGGCGTGTCGCCGCAGCCGCCCGTGGGGAGGTTGTGTGGGGGATATTTTATTTGCGGCTCGGTAACTGCAGTTTGCAAAAGACTTGTACAGAGATTGCGGCGTGTCGCCGCAGCCGCCCGTGGGGAGGTTATGTGAGAAATATTTTATTCGTGGCTCGGTAACTTTGATTTGCAAATCAGTTTGCTGAATTTTCGGCTTAGCAATTAGTTTATATCGAAACATCAAGGGGGCTTATGCTCCCTTGGAAAGGAGTGTTTATGGCGGTAGATTTTGCGTATTACAGGGATATTTACGGGGGAAAGGGCGATGAAAGCGAAATTTCTCCGCTGCTTGCAAGTGCGGAGAGGGTCGTGAGAGGGTGTGTGGTCGATGTATCGGAAGCCGATGAAGCTTTCAGGACTGCAGTATGCGTTCAGGCGGATTTCCTTGACAGGGCAGAGGACTGCGGGGGATATTCCTCGGTGAAGATAGGCAGCTTTTCTGTGAGCGGCGGCTCTCGGGGAGACAGATTTTCCGCACCTCTCTGCGGCGAGGCGGAGGCTGTGCTTGACAGTGCGGGGCTTTTTTACAGGGGAATGGAGGTGTAAGATGTATCCTATTCCAAAAGAGGTGCTCATACATTCCTGCGTGCTGAAAAACTACTCCGAGGAGGGGACGTTCGGGGAGCGAAAGCTTATTTCGCAGACGGTGCTTTCCAATGTGCGGATATGCGTTTACGGCAAGGCTCAGAGGGATATTCACAGCAGGAATGTGAAAAAGTGCGGTGTGCTTTATTATGACTGCCGCAACAGCTCCCCGGAGGACGCTGAGTTCATGGGGGAAGATTTTATCGGCACTGTTGTTTTCAACGGCACAGAATATGAGATAACCTCGGTGAAATATTTTTACGGCGGCGATGAGCTTCATCATCTTGAAGTGGGACTTGGAGGGGCTGTGTGAAAACAGAAAATATAATTTCGGCAATATGCGCCGCAAGCGGAGCGGTATGCGGCTCGGCGGCGGGCAAGGGGCTTTCCTTTGAGCTTAAAAGCGGCAAGGCGCAGAAAATGGCGGCGGGACAGCTCTGCGAGATGCGTGGGGTGCTTTGCTCCGCAGGCGATGACAGGAAAGCCGCTCTTGAAGCTCTTGACACGGCGGCAGATGTGCTTTGCGGATATCGTGGAGACGGAATTTACAGGATATCTGCGCCGTCGCCGGGGGTGCTTTACTTTAACGGGAGCTTCCGCTTTGAAAGAGAGATAATTATTATTGCAGGGGAGGAATGGGAATGACGGTCGGACAGGCTATGGCACTGACAGGCGGCGGATTTTCTGCGGGGGAGGACTTTGTTTTCGGCATTGACCTTTCTGAGGGGCAGACCGCCGAATATTCGGATTTTACGGCGGTAAGGGAAAAGGTTTACGGCATAAGCGCCGACCTTTCACGAAAAACAAAGCTCATCACCTTTGTTGACGGGTGGAGCAGTCGGGCGGTATCGGATTTCCTGAAGGTGCGCATAAAATTTGCTGCCTGCTCGGAAAATGCAGTGCAGAAAGCGGTGGTCAAGGCTGCGGAAAACGGCTCAAAGCTCCGCTGTGTATATGCGGGGCACGGTCAGGAGCCTATGATATGCGGCATGGGTGTTACGGATATCTCAGTATCGGACGGCGAGCTGTTCGGGCACGTTATAGATGTTACGCTTTCGATGTAAGGAGGGGCTATGGGAATATATCTGAAAATAGGCAGCACCGATGTGAGCAGGTTCATCACCGAAAACAAGTACAGCATTTCCGTATCGTCGGTGTATGACAACGGCGGCGAGTTTGTGAACATTTACGGCGCAAAGGTCAGGGAAAAGACAGGCTATGAGGTGGATATATCCGCTGAGCTTTCGGACGTGGACGACACATCTGCAGCGACGCTGTCGGCGGCTCTTTCGGGGGAGAAATGCAGCGTATCATATTCTGCTCCCACGGAGAAAACAGGGGAATTTCAGTGCTCGGGCTTTTCGCTTTCCCTTGACCGTGTTTACAGGGGAGAAAAGTTCTGGACGGCTCAGGTAAAGCTCCATGCGGCTTTTGTGCCTGAGGACGGTCTTTAGACCGCCTGTTATAACCATCGGCGGCAATGTTATCACAGCTGACAGGATACAGTCCGCAAGGCTTATAAGGACGGCAGAAAATATGCCGATAAAGGGCATTGTGCAGTCGGAGCTTATAGTTGCGCTCAAAACCGACCTTACCTTTGAGCCAAACGCCCTTGTGACGGTAAAAACAGGGGGAGAAGACCCGCTGGAGTTTTCGGAGCATTTTATCAGTCGCATAAGCCGCAGAGGGGGACTGCTGGAGATCCATGCCATGGACAGAATGAGAGTGACGGAAAATGACTTTGACGACAGCCTTTACAACCGCTCAAACGAGCCGTATGTGCTTTCATTGGTGCTTGCCGATCTGGCTTCCCAGTGCGGCTTTGCGGGCTTCGGCGGCGGTAACTTCTGCACGGACAAGATATATTTTGAGGAGCTTCACGGAAAGAAATGCCGTGAAATCCTGGCGCACATTGCAGAAAATACAGTGGGTGCTTTTTACTGCTCCAACGACAACAGGCTTAAATTCACGCCTTTTCTTTCCGCCTCGTGCAGCATCGGAATGGAGGACAGCAGGAGCGAAAAAATGTATCTTCATTCGGAAAAAGGCCCTTTCACGGCGGTGTATTGCAAAAACACCGCCACAAATGAGGTTTACGGTGCGGGTCAGAGCGACAGCTTCCGAAATGTGCTGAAAATAAGCGGCAGGCTTATGGACAAAGCGCGTGTTACGGCAGTTCTCGGCGCTGTGGCTCAGAAAAGCTACCGCTCCTTTTCATGCGGAAGGATAGCTATAACAGGCGCTCCGGAAGGGCTTACAGAGTTCATATTCACGGGGCATGAAAGCGGGCTTATATCCGCAAGGACAGTGGTGCATTTTACGGGCAAGGGAGCTTATGCCGAGGCAAGGGCTGCGGATATCTGCGAGGACGAGTCGGACTACACCGACCTTACGGGCTATGAGCTGCGCAAAAGGATAGAAGAGGGAAGAAAATACGGCTGCACGGTGATGACCGAGCGTGGTATCGGCTTTGTGGAAGAGGGCGATGAGCTTAGGGCAGGCAGCGGCAGGTTCTTTTCGGCGCTTTCGGACAGGATAACCCAATTTGACGGGGTGATGTTTGACGGCATTATGCCCGAATATGTGCAGTCAGTATCGGACACAGTGAAAAAGATAAAGTACGGCGACAGCGTATATGTACTGAGCTTTAAATCGGAGGGCGGCAAAAAGACTGACATCACCTTTGCAAAGGAGGAGAACACATGAGCTTCATGGCGGGGTATATGCTGGGTCTGGCGGATTCCCGTGAGCCTGCTCTCACGGATATTTCCGTTGCGGAAAACGGCGAGTATCTCCCGCCTGAGGGGTATGACGGCTTTGGAAAGGTGACGGTGAATGTCAGCTCTCAGGCGGCAATAAATGAGCTGATCGTTTCCGAACCGGGGGCGTATATAGCATCTGACTACGGCTGCGACGGCTTTGACCCGGTAAACGTGAGCAGCAAGTACAAGGATCTGTATGACCTTGCCACAGGCAGCGGCGGGAATAACTCCACCGAGGGCGGGGCGGAGTTATCGAACTCGGTTGCATCGGGCAGCACCGACAATACAAATGACTATCTGCTGTCATTTAAGGGAACAGAGCCGCCGGATGTAACAAACCACGGAAATTCGGTGCGGATATCCTTTTATACGGAAATGACGCCTCACCCTGTTCAGGCGGATTATTATACTCTGAGCTATCACTGGAAAATGGAAGACCTGCTGACGGGGGAGAGCAAAACAGGCAGCTGCTTTTCGGTAAATTACGGCTGGAACAAGGCTACCACAAAGCAGCCGCTTTTTAAAATAACAAGGATAGAATACGGCAGCGGCGTGGTGAAGATATATTACTCCCTTACAAGATACTGGGAGGACGGTTCGGAGCGTGACACCGCAGGAAACAGGCGTGATTTTGACCACAACAGCGTGGGTGCGGGAAATTACACCGACAGCTGGATAATATCGCAATAATATAAGGAGGGATTTGTTTGAAGAGGATAAAAGAGCTTTTTATCGTTATCGGAACGGCGCTTTCTGCGTGGCTGGGGATACTTTACGTGCCTGCAATGATACTTTTTGCCTGCAATATCATTGACTATGTGACGGGCATATGTGCGGCAGGGTACAGGAAAGAGAACGTAAGCTCCTACAGGTCGTTTCGGGGGATAGCAAGGAAAATATGTATGTGGCTGCTTATTGCGGTGGGGGCAATGCTTGATATACTGCTGGAATATGCGGCGGAAAATGTGGGGATATCGCTTGGAGGGGAGTATATTGCAGGCTCGCTGGCGGCGGTGTGGCTGATTGCAAACGAGGTCATATCCATACTGGAGAATATACGTGATATAGGAACGCCTCTGCCGCCGTTCCTTATGACCATTGCGGGAAATATCAAGGGAAAGGCGGAGGACAAGATAAAATAGTATTGTTTTTCGGCGGATAAAAGCTTTTTTATTACAATTTGTTATATATTTACAAATTGTGGAAAAAACAGGGTATAATGATATATAAAGGAATCTTAACGTGAAAGGGCGAAGCAAATGAACTCCATTCCCGGAAACAGACTGAGAGCGCTCAGGGAGGACAATGACCTTACTCAAAGGGAGATCGCAGCTGTACTTAACTGCTCGCAGGTGAGCTATTCTCATTATGAAATAGGCAGGCGGGATATACCTCTGGAGTTTCTTATCAAACTTTCGGATTTTTATGACGTGAGCGTTGATTATATCCTTGGTCTTACAGACGTAAAACAAAAATATCCAAGACAGTCGGCAAAGCGGTGATTTGCCGACTTTTTTTATAGGCTGATAATTATAAAATTTAATAATTTCCGTTCACAGAATTGTCTGCCTTTGCAATTTTGTCCATTTTGTAACTTGATTAAAAAGATATGTTGGGATATAATTATTTATAATATGACAAAATGAATATTCCCGAAAAAGGAGGACTTGCTTTGAAAAAAAGCTTTATAAAAATAGTTTCCGTGCTTACAGCGGGAACTCTTGCCCTTGGGGGCGTTCCCGTTATGGCAGAGGATAATAAAACTGCCGATCTTTCGGCAGAAGATGTTATATCAGCTCAGGATATGGCAGCGCTGGAGGAGCGTATCTCCCCTTATTCCGTTGAGGTGCTGGAGGCCGATGTTACCGAGGAAGAGGACGGACTTATCGACAGCTCCCTTGAGCTTGCACGGGAGGAATGCGAGTCGGAGGCGGCGGCATACACCGAGTATCGGAACGCTTCCTACAATTTCCAGTCGGACTTCTTTTACTCCCAGCTTTCCGCAGAGGCAAGGGCGTATTATCAGCAGTTTGCGGCTGCCTGCGAACAGGCGGCAAATTACTCCGTGAACTACACGGGCAGGGTAAGCACCACCAGTGCGGACGGTACAAAGAAATCACACTACGTTATTGCAAAGGTGCCCTTTACGGGTCGGTTCACCCAGGACGAGGCACTTGCCGTTGCGACGGCGTTTTTCTACTCCAATCCCCAGTATTTCTTCGTTTCACAGCTGGCTTGGAACAGCGATAATATCTATCTTATCACCTATGACGGATATGAAAACGGTGCCGCACGTATGGCTGCGGCAAATCAGATTGATATTGCGACTTCTCAGTGGCTGGCTGAGATAAATCAGGGCAGGGACGACCTTGAAAAAGAATCTATCATCTACAAAAAGCTGTGCGACAGCGTTATATACAACAAGGACGAGAACGGCGCCATAAGCGCAGGCTCCAACCAGACCATTGCAGGTGCGCTGCTGAACGGCAGGTGCGTCTGCAACGGATATGCCATGACAGTTACATATTTCAGCCACCTTATCGGTATCGACTGCGTTGGAATAGTGGGCAACAACCACGCTTGGAACAGCATAAACCTGGGCGGCAGCTGGTATGACCTGGACGTTACCTGGATGGACAGGTATGAGGTCACGGGCAGATATTATTACCCGTTCTGCAACAGGGGCAGCGGAGTTTTTATGGCTCTCGACAGCTCGGGATACCACAACCCCAAGGAGAGCAGATATACAAACATCACTCTTCCCGATGCAAGCCACTCGAACCCTCTGTTCATCACCCTTGACGCTGAGAGGAATGCAAGCGGCTCCGCAACCCTTAACTGGGAGGCTATAAACGGCTGCCAGGGCTATTCCCTTTACAGATACCGCAGCGGCGCATATTCTCAGGTAAGCGAATTTTCATCGATGAATACAGGCTGCACAGTGGCAGACCTGCAAAGCTCGGACGGATTTGTGGTAAGGGCGCAGATGTGGGACCCTGTGACATATCAGAATGTGCTTACAAGCTTTTCGCAGTCGGCGGTGGCTTACGTTGAAAATATCGTTCAGAAGCCGCAGATAACCGGACTTATTGCAGGCGACAGGTCGATGACAGTCAACTGGACTTCCGTTGACGGAGCTTCAAGATACGGCGTGTATTATTACATAAACGGCAAGTGGACCTGCGCAGGATATACTTCCAACCTTTACATGAACGTTACGGGGCTGACCAACGGCTCAAGATATGGCTTTGCGGTGAAGGCGTATGTAAACGGCGCATGGACTGACGTTACCTCCTCCGATATGGTGTATGCTTCCCCCGAGGGAGCGGACAAGCCCGTTATCACATCTGCGGAAGCGGGAGACAAGAGCGTAAAGCTCACATGGGACGGCGTTGATACCGCAGAAAAATATGCGGTGTATTACAAGCTTGACGGCAAGTGGACCTGCTATGGATATACAAATGAGCTTAGCATGAACGTAACGGGACTTACCAATGGTTCAAGCTATGGCTTTGCGGTAAAGGCGTATGTGAACGGCGCATGGACAGGCGTTGCTTCCTCCGACATCGTGTATGTATCCCCCAAGGGAGCGGACAAGCCTTTTATCACATCTGCGGAAGCCGGAGACAGGAGCGTAAAGCTCACATGGAGCGGCGTTGACAGTGCAGAAAGATATGGCGTATATTATTACATCGGCGGCAAGTGGAGCTTTGCTGGTTACACGACTGAGCTTACATATGAGGTCAGCGGTCTGGCAAACGGTTCGAGGTACGGCTTTGCGGTAAAGGCATATGTAAACGGCGCATGGACGGCAGTTACAAGCGCCGACATGGTGTATGCTCAGCCTGCGGGCAGCACGGTCACAAGCGACAAGCCCGTGATAACCAAGGCGGAAGCGGGCGACGGCTGTGTTTATCTGGAATGGACTGCGGTTGAGGGTGCTGACCGATATGCAGTCTATAGCTACATCAACGGCACATGGACATTTCAGTGCTATACCGATGCCATAGGAATCAACATTGAAAATCTTGCCAACGGAATAAAGTACGGCTTTGCGGTAAAGGCGTATGTTAACGGCTCTTGGACGGCTGTAACATCTGCCGATATTGTTTATGCAAAGCCTGCGGCAGAGGCGGCATAATATTTGGCGGCAGGAAGCTTTTTCTGCCGCTTTTCGCTTTTAAAGTGGTCAGAATTACCAAAAATAACGTGAGTTTTTATGTGCTATACTGTATTTTCAAAAAAGTGACGCAAAAATATTGTACTTTTATTCCTCTGTGTGGTATAATAAAATTACTAATCTTTAAATGGAGCCGCAGACTCCATTGCTGCGAAAGGACGATGCTTGTGGATATCCGTGTGGGCGATGTGCTGATTATGAAAAAAACTCATCCCTGCGGCTCAAAGGAAATGGTAGTGCTGCGGTCGGGTATGGATTTCAAGCTCAGATGTTCAGGCTGCGGCCATGAATTTATGGTCCCCCGCAGTAAAATTGAAAAAAATATCAAGGCGGTTAAACGGGAAGAGCCCGAACAGTAACCGTTCATTCTTTTTGTTACGGAGTTTGTTTCATGTTTGAAAAACTGAAAGCCACAGAGGAAAAATTTGAGGACATCAGCAATCGCCTGACTGACCCTGAGGTCATCGGCGACAACGGGCTTTATGCCAAGCTGATGAAAGAATATAAAAGCTTGTCCCCTATTGTTGAAAAGTACCGTGAGTACTGCTCTTATGTGAAAACGGAGCAGGAAGCTCAGGAAATGCTTGACGAGAGCGGCGCTGACAGGGAGCTTAAAGACCTTGCCCGTGCTGAGCTTGACGAGGCAAGGGAGAACATCGCTTCCGTTTCCGAGGAGCTGAAGATACTGCTTATCCCCAAGGACCCCAACGACGACAGGAACGTTATCGTTGAGATAAGAGGCGGCGCAGGCGGCGATGAGGCTTCGCTCTTTGCCAACTCCCTTTTCAGAATGTACTCCATGTACGCTGAGGCAAGGGGCTGGAAGATAGATGTGCTGAACGCCAATCCCACGGAGCTTGGCGGCTTCAAGGAAATATCTTTCAGCATCGAGGGTGAGGGTGCATATTCACGTCTCAAATACGAAAGCGGCGTTCACCGTGTTCAGCGAGTTCCCGAGACCGAGTCCCAGGGACGTATCCACACCTCCACCGTTACCGTTGCGGTGCTTCCCGAAGCGGACGATGTGGAGCTGGAAATAAATCCCACAGAGCTTAAAATAGATGTTTTCCGTGCGTCGGGCGCAGGCGGACAGCACATCAACAAGACCGAATCTGCGGTGAGAATAACTCATCTGCCCACGGGTCTTGTGGTTGAATGTCAGGACGAGCGCAGCCAGCACAAAAACAAGGACAAGGCAATGAAGATACTCCGTTCCCGCCTTTATGATATGCTGGAGCAGGAGAGAAACGACAAAATAGCATCTGACAGGCGCTCTCAGGTAGGCACAGGCAGCCGCTCCGAGCGCATAAGGACATACAATTTCCCCGAGGGTCGTCTTACCGACCACAGGATAGGGCTTACTATATACCGCCTTGAATATCTGCTCAACGGCAATATCGACGAGGTGATAGACGCTCTGGCAACTGCCGATCAGGCGGCAAAATTATCGGCGCAGGGTGACGAATAACTGCGCTGCTGTGAAAGATGGTTTTTATGGAGTTTGAAACAAAAATGCTGTCGGCTTCCGACGATGATATAAAGCTTGCAGGCAGGCTGCTGGCGGAGGGCAAGGTTGTGGGCATTCCCACCGAGACTGTTTACGGTCTGGCTGCAAATGCTCTTGACCCCGCTGCCGTGTCGGACATATTCAAAGCCAAGGGCAGACCTCAGGATAATCCGCTTATCGTACATATTGCGGAGTTTGAGGACATATATAAATATGTAACGGAAGTTCCCGAAAACGCACTGAAGCTTGCAAAGGCTTTCTGGCCCGGCCCTATGACCATGGTGCTTCCAAAGAAAGATATAATACCCCTTGTTACCAGCGGCGGACTTGACACGGTGGGCATACGCTTCCCGGTTCACCCTGTTGCGAGGGCGATAATAAAGGCAAGCGGATGTCCTCTTGCGGCTCCCTCCGCAAACCTGTCGGGCAGCCCCAGTCCAACCACTGCAAAGCACGTTATGGACGACATGAGGGGCAGAATATCCGCCATTGTTGACGGCGGCGAGTGCCATGTGGGTGTTGAATCCACGGTCATCTCCTTTGAAAAGGACGGAAAGGTGAAGCTTCTCCGCCCGGGCTTTGTGTCCCTTGAGGAGCTGGCAGGCGTTGTGGGCAGCGAAAATGTAAGCTGCGCCAAGGGCGTTACCGAAAAGATATCCGACGGCGAAAGGGTGCTTTCTCCCGGAATGAAGTACAAGCATTATTCTCCCAAGGCAAATGTGACCATTGTGGAGGGCAGTGCGGAGCAGTTTATCGGCTTTATGAAGGAGCATCAGGGCGACAAGGTGTGCGCCATGATGTTTGGCTCCGATGCCGCAGATTATCCCTATCCCCACGTTACCTACGGAGATACCTCCGAGGAGCAGGCAAGGGAGCTTTTCGGCGTGCTGAGAAGCCTTGACGATATGGGCATGGAGCAGGTATATGCAAGATGTCCCGAAAAAACAGGAGTGGGGCTTGCAGTCTATAACCGTCTGCTGCGGGCTGCGGGATTTGAGGTGATCAGGCTGTGAACCCATGCGGACGTGCATATGTTATCGGTCTGACAGGGCAGAGCGGCGCAGGCAAGACCACGGTATGCGGAGTTTTCCGCAGAGAGGGGTTTGACGTTATCGACGCCGACCTTATTTCGAGGGAAGTCACCCGAAAGGGTGAGCCGTGCCTGAACGAGCTTGCCGAGGCATTCGGCAGCGGCATACTTCTCCCTGACGGCTCACTTGACAGGAAAAAGCTAGGCAGCATCGTCTTTTCTGACAGCGAGCGGCTGCGTCAGCTGGACGGCATCTGCTATCCATACATCATTTTCAGGATAATAAGGTGCATCGAGGAGCTTTCGGCAAGCGGAAGCAAGCTGATAATCCTTGACGCTCCCACCCTTTTTGAATCAAACGCAGACGACCTGTGCGACCTTATCATCAGCGTCACCGCCGATGAAAAGCTTAGAGAAGAGAGAATAACCGCACGGGATCATATCTCCCCTGAGGCGGCAAGGAAGCGCTTCAATTCACAGTATTCGGAGCATTTCTTTGTGAGCCATTCGGATTTTGTTATCAAGAACAACAAAACTCCCGAAATACTGGTCGCCAAGGCGGAGGAAGCGGCAGACAAGATCAAGGAGTACTACAATGCCAAAAAATACGGCGAAGCGGGTGCGCAGACGTAAGAACATCGCTCTGCCGCTGCTCATCATCGTTCTGCTGGTCATAGGCTGCTACAAGCTGCCCGAGCTCAGCAAGGACTGTGTTTATCCACGGAAATATGCTGACCTTGTGGAAAAATACTCGAAAGAATACGGCGTGGACGAAAATCTCGTGTTCGCCGTCATCAAGACCGAAAGCAATTTCGACCCCTCAGCCGAGTCGGAGGTGGGCGCAAGAGGACTTATGCAGCTCATGGAGGACGCTTACGACTGGGTGGGCTACCGAATGGGGGACGGACGGGAGCTGGATTACGACTCCATGTATGTCCCCGAATACAATATCCAGTACGGCACATATCTGCTTATGCTGCTGTACAACGAATACGGCGACGAGGAAACGGCTCTGGCTGCCTATCATTCGGGCAGAGGCAATGTGAACAAATGGCTGGAGGACAGCTCCCTCAGCTCGGACGGTCTGGTACTGGACGATATCCCGTCATCGGTAACAAAACATTATGTCAAAAAGGTTATGCAGGCGTATGACGCATATAATAATCTGTATTGACAGGCAAATCCACTTTTGAAAGGAAGTTTATATTATGGCAAACGAAAAATCCGAAGCAAAGCTTTTACAGGAAAAGCTCTGCTCCCAGAGAAAGAACGGCGTTCTCAGAATGACCGAGGAGCAGATAAAGGACTGCGACGCTTTCTGCGAAAAGTACAAGGACTTTATGAACTGCTCAAAGATCGAGAGAGAGGTTGCGGATTTCACAGTTTCCGCTGCCAAGAAGGCAGGCTACAAGGAATTTGAGAGAAATATGCGCCTTGAACCCGGCGACAAGGTTTATTACAACAACAGAGGCAAGGCAGTTATCCTTGCGGTCATAGGCAGGGAGCCTGTGGAAAAGGGCGTTCATATTGCAGCCGCTCACATTGACTCTCCCCGTCTTGACATGAAGCAGCACCCTCTCTTTGAAAACGAGGAGACCGCTTACTTCAAGACCCATTACTACGGCGGAATCAAGAAGTATCAGTGGGGCACTATCCCTCTTGCACTTCACGGCGTGATTATCCGTGCTGACGGCAGCTCCGTAAAGGTAAACATCGGCGAGGACGAAAGCGACCCTGTATTCTGCGTTACCGACCTTCTCCCCCACCTTGCTCAGGATCAGATGAAGAGAAGCGCCGGCGAGATACTCAAGGGTGAAGAGCTGAACATTCTCATCGGTTCCCGTCCTTTCAGAGATGATGATGTAAGCGAAAAGGTAAAGCTCAACATTATGGCTATCCTTAACGAAAAGTACGGCATCACCGAGGACGATTTCGTTTCCGCAGAGCTGGAAGCAGTTCCCGCATTCAAGGCAAAGGACATCGGCTTTGACCGCAGCATGATCGGTGCATACGGTCATGACGACAAGGTTTGCGCATACACTGCATTTGCCGCTCTTATGGACGGCAATACCGTTCCCGAAAAGACAGCCGTTGTTGTTCTCACCGACAAGGAGGAGACAGGCTCCGACGGCAACACAGGTCTTAAATCCGCATATCTCAAGTATTTTATCCACGACCTGGCAGAGTGCTTCGGCGAAGAGGGCAGAGCAGTCCTCAGCAAGTCCGAGTGCCTTTCCGCAGACGTTAACGCAGCATTTGATCCCACATTCCCCGATGTTCTGGAGAAGAGAAACTCCTCTTTCATCAACTACGGCGTGTGCGTAACAAAGTTCACAGGCGCAAGAGGAAAGTCGGGCACCTCCGATGCTTCCGCAGAGTTTGTGGGCAGAGTAAGAAAGCTGCTTGACGACAACAACGTTATCTGGCAGACAGGCGAGCTTGGCAAGGTTGACCTTGGCGGCGGCGGAACCGTTGCGGCATACATTGCAAACCTGAATGTTGACACCATTGATGTGGGTGTTCCCGTTCTTTGCATGCACGCTCCCTTTGAGATCGTTTCAAAGGTCGATGTTTACATGACCTACAAGGCTTTCTACTGCTTCCTTTATGAATAAGACTGCATAGCTTAATAAATACTAATCCTCAATCAACCTATAGACAAATCCTCGGCTGAAATAAGTCCATTCTTCGTCAAGCTCCCTTGCCGGGCGCCAAGCCCGCCTGCAGTCGCTTTCCTAGACTGGTCTTATTTCATCTGTCGGCTTTGCCTATAGAACGTTTAAAGATTAGTATAAAAAGTGCCATACACGGAATCAACGTGTGTGGCACTTTTTGTATATAGCTTTATTGGTAAGCGGTTTCAAGACACAAAAAAGCTCCGATACCCATAAGGATATCGGAGCATCATCATGCTATATAATATCAGTATTCAAGCTTCTTTTCAAGGTAAGCAACAAGCTCGTCCATGTTAACTCTTTCCTGAGCCATGGTGTCTCTGTCACGGACTGTTACGCAGTTGTCCTCGAGAGAATCAAAGTCAAAGGTGATGCAGAAGGGAGTACCGATCTCGTCCTGTCTGCGGTATCTCTTACCGATCTGACCTGCCTCGTCGTACTCAACGTTGAACTTCTTTGCAAGCTTCATGTAAAGGTCGGTAGCGGGTTCCTTGAGCTTCTTTGTAAGAGGAAGGATAGCTGCCTTTACGGGAGCAAGTGCGGGGTGGAGGTGCATTACTGTTCTTACGTCGGACTTTTCGCCGTCGCCGATCTCTTCCTCGTCATATGCTTCGCATACGATAGCAAGGAACAGTCTCTCAACACCGAGAGAAGGCTCAATTACGTAAGGAATGTACTTCTCGTTGGTCTCGGGGTCGAAGTATTCCATGCTCTTGCCGCTGGTCTTCATGTGCTGGGTAAGGTCATAGTCGGTTCTGTCCGCAATGCCCCAAAGCTCGCCCCAGCCGAAGGGGAAGAGGTACTCAAAGTCGGTAGTTGCCTTGGAATAGAAGCAAAGTTCCTCGGGGGAATGGTCACGGAGTCTGAGATGCTCCTCGTTTACGCCGAGACCAAGAAGAAAGTCACGGCAGTAGCTTCTCCAGTACTGGAACCACTCAAGGTCGGTGCCGGGCTTGCAGAAGAACTCAAGCTCCATCTGCTCGAACTCTCTTACACGGAAGATGAAGTTGCCGGGAGTGATCTCGTTTCTGAAAGACTTACCTACCTGACCAACGCCGAAAGGAACCTTTTTACGTGTGGTTCTCTGAATGTTGTTGAAGTTTACGAAAATACCCTGAGCAGTCTCGGGACGGAGATAAAGCTCAGACTTGGAATCCTCAGTTACGCCCTGGAAGGTCTTGAACATAAGGTTGAACTGACGGATATCGGTGAAATTCTTCTTGCCGCACTGGGGGCATTTGATATCATGCTCGTTGATGTAGTCGAGCATCTGCTGATTTGTCCAGCCTGCAACGTTTGTGCCGTCAAAATCCTCGATGAGCTTGTCTGCACGGTGACGGGTCTTGCACTCCTTGCAGTCCATGAGAGGGTCGGAGAAGCCGCCGATGTGACCGGAAGCCACCCATGTCTGGGGGTTCATAAGGATAGCGGAGTCAAGACCTACGTTGTAGGGGCACTCCTGAACGAACTTCTTCTGCCAAGCTCTTTTGATATTGTTCTTCAGCTCAACGCCGAGGGGACCGTAGTCCCATGTGTTGGCGAGGCCGCCGTAGATTTCACTTCCGGGATATACAAAGCCTCTGCCTTTACAGAGCGCTACGATCTTGTCCATAGTTTTTTCTGCTGCCATAATAATAACCACCTTTTATGCCCGCAGGCAAATTTCTTCCCACAATGGGGTATATTAACAGTTACTTTTAATTATATTCCATATCGGGGGTGTTGTCAAGGTGTTTGAGGGCAAAAAGTAAATTGATTTTGGAGTATGTTTTGTTAGTCATCATCATCTGGTTCTTCTGCAATAACATTTATAGAGAATATGTCGGGGCTTTCATTGTATTCTGAGATTAAGCTGTTTATAAATTTCATTATTGAAAATGCAGATAAGTTATTTTCAATATAAATACCTTTTTTGATTTCCATGGGGCTTCTTAAATCATTTGGATTTTTACTAATATGTGCTCGTTTGTCTTTTGCACTTGTATAGGAAAATTTATTATTGGCAAGTCTTTCTATAACAGATGGATCCCTTTTATCAAGTAGTTTTACTATGTCCTGAAGCATAAGCGCATATTTAGTTTGCCTGTATTGTTCACCATCAAATTTAAATGAAACTAGCTTTTTGCCGGTAACTGAATTAAAATCAGATAGTGATATGTTGACGACATATTCGAACTCAATGGTGTTATCAATTATTTTATCAATGTGATATCGGTTAAGAAGAATCTTAGAAAGCCTTTCACTGCGACTTTTTATTGTATTTATATCCCATATATCTTTGCTGATTACATCACTGTTTAACACTACTGCTTTTGAATTTTCAATAATGATTTTTTTCTTTTCTTCAAAGCTTTTATTTGAGAGTTCTGAGTTGTATCCAGTTACAGAAAGGTTACCTAAAACATGAAGATAGATTTCATGGTCATCAGAAGATATATGCTGCCATTCCGCATTTAGTGTTTGCGGCATAATATGTTCTACAGTTAAATTGTCTATATTTAGAGTTTCTTTGCTATTGCCGTTTTCTATATCCATAAGCAAGAACTTGCACAATGCTGCATTACAGTAGATGTTCGCTGTTTTTAATGCGAACTCGAATTCTTTATCTGATGGAATGATGTCTTTTGATGTTACTGTAAACATAAATTTGTTTATGGCTTCGTAGTATTTGTTTTTATTTGCTGATACTTTAAATACTCTATTATATAAGTAAATAAAAAAGTTTTTTAGTGAGTTGGAAGGAACTCCACATACAATACGACGAATTAAATATGATAAAATTAATTGCAGCGATTTTAAAAGAGTGTCTTCTGTGATTATTTTCTGTTCATAATCATCAAATAAATGGAATAGAAACGGATAGCAAGTGGTTTGCTTTAATTGACGAATGCTATTTAATATTCTTTTTATTTCGTTAGTATATTTAGAATCAGCTCCTACAAATGCTTTAAAAATATCAGCATAATATTTTAATTCTTTCAAGCATGACTCTTGCGTATAATTTGAGACTTTAAACAATCTAACAAAATTTTCATATAATTTATCTGAGTTTACAGGTGAATTTGTTTTATACACGATATATTGCATAAAGAATATGTTGAGATTAGTATAGTCAGTATTTTTTTTGAGATTCTTTTCTATATATAGCCAATATTCCTCATATAATCGTTCTTGATTTTCAGCATTCATAAGCAGAAAGTTGCGTATGAGATCTGCACTTGATAATTCCAAACCTGTTGAATTTATGCTTTCAAAAATTATTTGAGGGTCATCCTCTCCCTTTGTAAGAACTATTTCTACTATTTCCAATTTAGATAGTGCTTCTAATATATTAGATGGGGTTACACCTTCTGCAACCCATTTTTCAAGCTTCTTTTTACAAATGGAGTAGTTTAAAAAAATATGACCTTCTTTGTCAATTTCGTCGTAGTTATCCTTTAATAAGGCTATAAATTGGCTATTATCTGTTTTAATTGGCTTTAATTTAACTTTGAACTCTTCACTACAATGATGATTATGTAGATATGATTCTTGAATTTCATCATAACAATCCTTGTCTATGTTTTTAGATACATCTGCAAGAGCTTTTAGCAAAATCATCATTGTTGTTAGCCTTTGTTGACCATCAATAATGGTATATTCTTTAAGTGAAAAACCGCCATCTTTAACTGCCATAAATACAATAGTACCTAAAAAGTGCTTGTACCCACTGTCAATAATAGATTTTATATCATCAAGTAATCTATTACAGTTTGATTCAGACCAATCGTAATTCCTCTGATATACAGGTATCTTGAACAGTACTTTATTAGTGCCTATAAAATCACCGAGCATCCATATCTTTGAAGCGTCCATATTATGCCTCCTACATGAAATAACTTGCTTTTTTATTTTACCACAAAGGCAATAAGAAATGGTGAAATATTTGTTAATGCGACGAAAAATGACGACATATGTCTCATATAAATATGTCACATTTGCCTTTCACCCTCCAAAACCCACCGAATACCGAAAAAACATGACAAGCCTCTTTCTGTGATGTATAATGATATAGGAGGTGATGATAATGATATTCAACTTGCAGATAAACAAAGACTGCGAGGAATCGGTGACTGCCGTTGTGCATGAGCGCACGCCGCTGACCGACGAGATAGAGCGGCTGGTGATGCAGGAAAATGTTACAGACCGCATAGCAGGCTACGATGAGGACGGGATAACCATGCTTGATATAAAGCAGGTGGAGTGCTTTTTCGTCCAGTCGGAAAAGACATATGCCGCTTATTCGGACGGGAAAAGATATCTCATAAAAAAGCGGCTGTACGAGCTGGAAAATATCCTGCCCGACGAGTTTGAGCGGATAAACAAGTCTGCTGTCGCAAACCGCAGCAGGATATCCAAGTTCAAAGTGCAGCTGTCGGGCGCTGTTGACGCTGTGTTTGCAAGCGGTTACATGGATTACATTTCAAGAAGATGCTTTTCAGAGCTGAGAAAGAGGTATGGTTTATGAAAAAATTTGTTAAAGCGTTTTGTATCAAAGGACTTATGTGGGGCGCATGGAGCGGCCCGATCATTCTGGCAATAGTGTGGCTCTGCCTGAAAAATGCAGGGGTAATGACCATGCTCACTGTTGATGAAGCGGTTATGAACGTTTTCTCCGCAGCAGTTATGGGCTTTATTGCGGCGGGCATATCGGCGGTGTACAGCATTGAAAGTATGCCCAAAGCTCTTGCGGGAGCGGTGCAGGGGCTGGTGTTGTATCTTGATTATCTGGGCTTTTATATTCTCAATGGCTGGCTGCTCCCGGATAATATATGGATATTCACAATAATATTTGCGGCAGGCTTTGCGGCAATATGGCTGACGGTATATATCACTGTCAGGATAAAGGTCGATAAGATGAATAAAATGCTCACCCGATAAGATTACGCAAAATACACATACCCAAATAAATAATTTTGTAAAAATCATATCGATAATAGAATATAATATCTCTTGAAATCTGTCGGATAATGATGTATAATTATATTTGAATACATTTCGGAAAGGATCGGACAGATGAATATTGAAAATAAAGTTAAGGTCGTTATCTGCGGTAAGGAATATAACCTCAGGACCGACGAAAAGCCCGAATATATCAAAGGCCTTGCCGACAGAATAGATAAAGAGATAGGTGATATGGTAAAGGCAAAGCCCAATTTCGGCATACAGAATGCGGCGGTGTTTGTTGCCCTTACGTCTCTTGACGAGGCCGCAAAGGCTCAGGAGAGCATTGAAAATATCAGGGGTCAGATAAAGACCTATGTGAACGAAGCAGGCAAGGCAAGAAGCGCAAATGAAAAGCTTACCGCCAAGGTAAAGGAGCTGGAGCAGAAGATAGCTGACCTTGAAAAGGAAAACAAGGAGCTTAAAAAGCGCCCTGCACTTTATGACTGCGAACAGTTGGTGCTTGAAAATACCGTTACTCCCTCTGTGACCATTTATGCACATGAGCTTGACACTGAGGCACAGCAGAACGCTCAGAAGGCTGAGGAAAAGCCCGAAAAGCCTGCCGATGCGGCTGACGAACCTGTCAAGCCTAATGAGACCAAAGTAAAGAATGACAAAAAAGAACCTGCCGCTGACGGCGAAGGTGCCAGTTGCGGCAAAGCGACAGAAGAAGCAAAGCAGGAAGAAAGAGGAGAAGTCGTTGGCGGAAGCCCAGAAGGAAATGCAGAAGCTCAGGGTAATGGCGGCGATACACAATCTGATAACCTGACCGCCCCCGAAAAGCCTGCACAGCAGTCACGCAGGGGAAGAAAGAAAAAACGGTGATAATGAAAGAGAATAACAAGCCTGAGGTGCTTGCGCCCGCAGGCGGTACTGAAAGCATATATGCCGCTGTAAGATGCGGCGCAGACGGCATTTACGTCGGAGGAAAAAGCTTCTCCGCCAGAGCAAATGCCGTCAATTTTTCCTATGATGAGCTTAAAGCGGCGGCGGAATACTGCCATATCCACGGCGTAAAGCTGTACCGTGCCATGAACGTTGCGGTGCTTGACAGCGAGGCAGAGGAGTTTTATGACGAGGTAAAAAGGTCGGCGGAAGCGGGTATTGACGGGCTTATCGTGCAGGATCCGGGAGGTCTGCTCATAGCAAGGGCGGCTGTGCCCGATATGCCTCTCCACGGCTCCACACAGATGACCTTTCACACACCCTTGGGAGCGGAATTTGCAAAAAAGCTTGGCATCTGTCGGATAGTTCCTGCCCGTGAGCTGACGCTGGACGAGATAAGAAAGATATGCGAAACGGGCATGGAAACAGAGGTATTTGTTCACGGAGCGCAGTGTATGTGCCTGTCTGGTCAGTGCTATATGTCCGCAGTTATCGGCTCCAGAAGCGCCAACAGGGGACAGTGCGCACAGGCGTGCAGGCTGCCTTTTTCGGCTGTCGGAAAGCCTGCGGAGGAATATGCACTGTCGCTGAAGGATATGTCCCTTGTGCGGCACGTTGACGAGCTTTGCGATATCGGCTGCGCTTCCTTTAAAATAGAGGGACGAATGAAGCGCCCCGAATATGTGGCGGCGGCGGTGACGGCTCTCAGGGACGCTGTTGACGGCACAGGTGACACCGATGCTGATATGAAGCGGCTTGAAGCGGTATTTTCCCGCAGCGGCTTTACTGACGGATATCTTATGAACAGGCGTGGGGCGGATATGTTCGGCTACCGCAGGAAAGAGGACGTTGTTTCTGCGGACGGAGTTCTGAGCGAGCTTGCCGCACTTTACGCCAAGGAGAAAAAGACATCGGCGGCTGATTTTGTTTTCACGGCCCGCAGAAATGAGCCGTCTGTGCTGGAATTTTCCTTTGATAATGGCAATGCAGTAGGAAAGATCGAGGGCAAGATACCCGAAGAGGCAAAGAACAGAAGCCTTTCCGAAGAAGATGTAACAAAGCAGCTTTCGAAGCTGGGTGACACGAGATTTTATCTTAACAGCGTGGAATGTCATATTGATGAGGGCGTTATGCTGCCTGCCTCCGAGCTTAACCGCATGAGAAGAGAAGCTGTAAGCATGGGGGACGAAGCTATCCTCCGCAAAAATACCCCCGTTTATCATATCAGCGAAAATGAACTTGAAAAGATAAATGCTCCCAAGCGTTTCGGCAGGATAGATTTCCGTGCGGCGGTATCGGATATAAGCGTGCTGAGGACGCTGGAGGGCAGCGTTTCCATGTTCGTGGTGCCCATAAAATTATGCGAGGAGCTTGAAGAACGTTACATTGACAAGGCGATAGTCCGCCTGCCCGATTTTGTTTCGGACGAGGAAAGGCTGCTTTCGCAGCTGAAAATGCTCCGTGAAAAGGGATTTGTGCATTTTATGTGCGGAAACCTTACTCATATGGGCGTGCTTTCTCAGCTGGAGGGCATAAAGCTTCACGGCGGAACGGGTATGAACATCACAAACTCCTACTCGGTGAAGCAGTGCGAAAATATGGGCTTTGCGGACATTACAGCTTCCTTTGAGCTTAAAGAAGCCCAGATAAACGGACTTAAAAGCAATATCCCCGTGGGCGTTTTCGCATACGGCAGGCTGCCTCTTATGGTAGTGCGCAACTGCCCTGTGAGAGCGGTGACGGGCTGCGGCAAATGCACTGGCTGCCTTACCGACAGAACAGGCAGGAGCTTCCCCGTAAAGTGCGACAACAGGGAATATTCCGTTATCTACAACAGCGATATCCTTGATATCTCCGACAAGCTGGAGGGCTTTTCGGGTGCGGACTTTGCATATCTTGATATGCAGGGGCTTTCGGCTGATGAGGCTCTCGGGGTGACAAAGCGCTTTTTCACAGGCGGCAAGCCCCACGGCACATTTACAAGAGGACTTTATTACAGAGGTATATACTAATCTTAATCTTCCAACTCCGGTACAGAAAGGCGGTATCTATGAACAAGGCTGCGGATAATTTCCGTTTTGTTTTCCTGATGGCAGCCACCCTTGGCATTATGTCATTGGGGGCTGTTCAGCTGATGAAAATACAGCTTGTTGACGGCAGCAGCTACCTGGAAAAATCCAGAAGCTCGGGTATCGCCACACAGGTGATAAGCGCTCCCAGAGGGGAGATAACCGACGCTGACGGCGAATATCTGGTGAGCAACAAATCAGGCTTCAATGCCGTTATAGAGAAGGCGTTCTTTCCCTCGGACGACAAGTCGGTGAACCGCATAATCCTTACGGTGGCAGAGGTGCTTGGCGAGGAAAACGTTGAGTGGGAGGACATTCTCCCTATAGCCTCCGACGCTCCCTTTGAATATGAGGCTGACAGGGAGGGGGACGTGGCACGGCTGAGAAAAAACATCGGCGTGCAGGTATATGGCACTGCCGAGGAATGTATGGAAGCCATGGAGACCCTTTACGGCATTGACAAAAGCTACACCGACAGGCAAAAAAGGATAATCGCAGGGATACGCTACACCATGGTGATGCGTGACTTCTCCGTTTCCAACCGCTACACCTTTGCGGAGGATATCCCCATGGCGGCGGTGGTCAGGATAAAGGAGCTGTCCTATGACCTTGACGGCGTGGATATCTCGGAAGAAGCGGTGAGAGTTTATAACGTGGGCGATGTTGTTCCCCACCTTATCGGAACGGTGGGAGCCATATCCGCCGAGGAATACGAGGAGAACAGGGACAGCGGCTATGCCCTCAACGATGTTATAGGCAAGGGCGGCATTGAAAAAGCCATGGAAAGCACCCTGAGAGGTCAAAAGGGCACACGCACCATTGAGATAATGGGCGGCTCCGTTATCAGCGACAAGGTAACGGAGGAGGCGGTGCCGGGAAATACCATAAAGCTCACTGTTGACAGCGACTATCAGCGAAAGGTGCAGACCATTCTTGAAAACCACATTTATTGGCTCCGGCACCAGACATCTTCAAAGGCAAAGGGCACCGAGGCGGACGCAGGCGCTATTGCCGTGATAGATGTAAAAAGCGGTGCTCTGCTGGCGGCGGCGACTGCCCCCACCTATGACCTGAACGACTATATAAACAACTATTCCGCTGTGGCAAACGGTGAGAATGCCCCTCTTACGAACCGTGTCACCAGCGCATATTACCGCCCCGGCTCCACTTTCAAGACAGTGACTGCAACGGCGGCGCTGAACGAGGGCATAATCACTCCCACGGACACCGTTACCTGCAAGAAATATTACACCTACTGGGAGGGCTGGAGCCCCGAATGTACGGGCTATCACGGCAGGCTGAACGTGGTGGAGGCACTGAGAGAATCCTGCAATATCTTCTTCTATGACGTGGGACGTATCACGGGCATCGACCTTATCGCACAATATGCCTCCGATTATGGCCTTGGCGGAGAAATGGGACTGGAAATAGGCAGAGGCGTTAAAAAAGGCTACATCGCCTGCCCCGAGACCTTTGAGGAAAGAGGCCTGCAATGGCAGGCAGGAAATGTTATCCAGGCGGCTATCGGTCAGTCGGACACATATGTCACCCCCCTGCAAATGGCGGCGCAGGCAATGACCATTGCCAACAAGGGCGTGAGATACGAGACCTACATGGTGGACAGCGTTTACACCTACAATATGGAAGAGCTTGTTTCCCGCACAAAGCCTGTAAAGGCGGCTGTTATCGAGGACAAGACAGGCTACACCTTTGACACTGTAACAAAGGGAATGGTCGAAGCGGGGGCGTTTGAGGCATATACCTACCCCACACTCAGCGAGTATTACACCGACAGCTATCTGCTCACCGACCTGCCCGAAAAGACAGCCATAAAAACAGGTACTCCCCAGATGACCTCCAAGAACGACACAGGCTCGGCATTTATCGGCTTTTATCCCGCAGATGACCCCGAGATCGCTTTTTCGGGCTTTGTGGAGCACGGTGAATGGTCAAAGTTTATGATACGTGAGATAATCTCCGCCTACTATGACGAGTTCTATCACATTGAAAAGCTTGAGGGCATGACTGAGGACGAGACTGCCGCAATGCTTGCCGACACGGCTGATAACGGCGATAATT
>ERZ826016.751-NODE-751-length-37420-cov-6.525492_pt1 | contig 37420 bp, 35 predicted proteins | sample MGYA00519872_ERZ826016 | MGnify/ENA primary metagenome ERZ826016 (study PRJEB31778, sample SAMEA3449218) | human gut metagenome | biome: human gut; feature: human-associated habitat; material: faeces | place: United Kingdom | collected 2010/2012 ... | reverse complement strand
GACCTTCCTACGCGCCTCATAGTGCTTGAGTGCAACTTTTATGGGAAGTTAAGGTCTTAAATTGCCATCAGCATCTCTTCGACCATAATCATACAAACGATAGGTCAGGTTCGAATTCTCTTGAATTTCGGCCAGAACAATGCCTTTACCGATCGCATGCACTGTCCCAGGCTGAATTAAGAAAGAGTCGCCCTTCTGGACATATACTTTGTTTAAGACAGACTCTAATTCACCGTTTGCGACAAGCTTTCTGATTGTCTCTTGATGACACGAAGACTTAAACCCTAGGTAAATAAATGCCCCTGGTTCTGCATCGAGGATGTACCAAAATTCTGTCTTCCCTTTTTGCCCTTCCTCGTATACGGCAGCTTCCTCGTCTGAAGGATGTACCTGAAGCGACAAATTCTCTTTGGCATCAATGAGCTTTAGTAAAACGGGAAACAAGACACGGTGCCCTGGATTGCACAATACCTCGGCATTTTCCGTCAAAAAGTCTAAGAAACTTTTTTCTGAACCATCACTCGTACGAAGCTTAGATAAGCCAGCAGGATGTGTTGAGCATTCCCAAGTCTCAGCCAAAGGGGAACAGCTGATAAACCCTTTATGGAAATCTTGTTTTAATTTTGAGCCTCCCCATAAGTAATCCTTACCTATGGGGGCTAGCAAAAAGGGCAGATCACTCGTCGAATTTTTCTTTGTCATCAACAGAAATATCCTTGCCTAACTGAACTTCGACCACATGTAGATCCGTCTTAGCAATCAGTTTATGCTTGCACCCTGCCATCAGTGAGATCACATCCCCGGCCTGGACTTCTTCTGTCATGCCATCAACCACAGAAATGCCTTTACCTTCTGTAATGACCCAGACTTCATGACGATGTTTATGGCTGTGATAATTCATCGAGCTTCCCACTCGCAAGTGGATTCGTATGGTCAAAGACTCTTCCCCCATATCGATCACTCGATAACTACCCCATGATTTCTCAGCAAACATCACTTGCTGATCGATTTTTTCTACAAACGGTTTGATGTAGCTCGAATGCTCTCTATCGGAAATGAGAATGCCTTGAGGTCCCACAGCGACAATGATGTCTTTCAAACCCAAGGCCAAAACATTCATGTCAGTATCATTAATAATGCTGACATTTTGACAGTCATCATCCGTTTGAGACTTGCCCAAAAAACGGGATTCCATGGCCTCGGTTAGCGTATTCCACGTCCCTAGATCCTTCCACTCCCCAGCGAATCTGACAACCTCAATGCTCGGCTCTTTCTCTACAACTTCATAATCAAAGCTGATCTTTTCAAGCGATTCATATTTTTTGAGCAGATCGAAATAGTTATCGACATGCAAGCGATTCACAATTAGATCTGACAAATACTTCAGCCTAAACGCAAAAATGCCACCATTCCATAGGGCCCCTTCTTGAATCAAAGCCAACGCAGTTTCTTTGTTAGGCTTTTCTTTGAAGGATAAGACTGAAGAAACCTTTTCGCTGTTCTTCGGGACAATATAGCCATATTTTTCGCTAGGATACGTCGGCTCTATGCCCATCAGGACAATATTTTGCTCTCCCGCTTTAACGCGTTTAGCTAAATCGATGAATTCAACAAAATATTCATTGTCGACATAAGGGTCAACCGGACAGACAATGACCGGTTCATCTTCTTTTACATCGAGAATATCTTTTAAGTATTGAGAAGCAAGGGCAATTGCAGGAAAAGTATCTCGGCGGCAGGGTTCAACAGACAAATTCACTAAATTGCCTAATTGATTGCGCAAAGCAGAGACCTGAGTCTTCGATGTCGCAATTGTGATGTTCGCATCAGGAATCGCCGTTTTAATTTGACGATAAACGCGCTGAACCATCGACTCAGCATTTCCCTGAGAATCTTTGAATAACTTTAAAAATTGCTTCGACCTCACATCATTGGACAACGGCCAAAGACGCGTCCCAGATCCACCGGATAACAAAATAATCTGCATTGCCCTACCTATCTCTCTCAACGTTCTGCTCTCATTGGATTCTGGAGAAAGTCTTCATACGATAGACGTATGCCTTCACTTAATTCTGTTTTGTACGACCAGCCTAAAGCTCGAGCCTTAGACACATCGAGCAACTTTCTTGGCGTGCCATTGGGTTTAGTTGTATCCCACACAATCTCCCCTGTGTAACCTACGGTTTCGGCGACCAGTTCAGCCAACGCCTTGATTGAAATCTCCTTACCTGTCCCCGCATTCACTGTCTCATTACCCGAATAGTGATTCATCAAAAAGACACAGAGATTCGCTAAGTCATCGACATAAAGAAACTCTCTCAAAGGACTACCGTCACCCCAACAGACGACCTGAGGCAACTTCTGTTCTTTCGCTTCATGAAAACGGCGAATGAGCGCAGGTAACACATGACTGTGGCGAGGATGATAGTTATCGTTAGGGCCGTACAAATTGGTCGGCATGACAGAAATAAAATCTGTCCCGTATTGCCTATTGAGATATTCGCAATACTTCAGCCCGGAAATTTTGGCCAAAGCGTAAGCTTCATTGGTTTTCTCCAATGCGCTTGTCAGCAAACAACTCTCTTGCATGGGTTGCGGTGCCAAGCGGGGATAAATACACGAAGATCCCAAAAATTGGAGCTTCTTGCATCCATGTTGCCAAGCTGCATGAATAACGTTCATCTCCAACATCATGTTGTCGTACATAAAGTCAGCAAGATGTTCGCTATTCGCAATGATGCCACCAACTTTAGCCGCTGCTAAAAACACATACTCAGGACGTTCTTCTTTAAAAAACTGATTCACCTTTGATTGATCAATCAAATCCAATTCTTGGTGTGTTCTTGTAATGATGTTGGTATAGCCTTGCTTTTGGAGCTCGCGGACAATGGCAGACCCCACCATTCCGCGATGTCCAGCGACATAAATTTTAGACTCTTTGTTCATGACGGCCTCAGGCATTTACTCTGCGTTCAAAATTAACTTTTCACGTTTAGCCAATTGACGATCGTGCGTAGCCATAATCTTGACTAACTGCTCGTACGAGGTCTTTGTCGGATTCCAGCCAAGCACCGTGCGTGCTTTGGTCGGGTCACCTAGCAAATTCACAACGTCAGTTGGGCGGTACCATTTTTCGTTCACGCAAACCAACATCTTGCCTGTATTAACGTCATAGCCCTTTTCGTTAATACCCTCACCTTCCCAGCGTAATTCAATCCCGTTTTCTTTGAATGCTTTTTCAGTGAAATCGCGAACCGTGTGCTGCACTCCTGTTGCAATCACAAAATCTTCGGGCTCATGATGCTGAAGGATCATCCACATACATTCAACATAGTCCTTGGCATACCCCCAGTCTCTCAGAGAATCGAGATTGCCTAATTCAAGGTGATCCTGCAAGCCTTCTGCAATACGTGCTGCTGCTAATGTGATCTTACGCGTCACAAAATTTTCACCGCGACGTTCAGACTCATGATTAAAGAGAATCCCACTAACGGCAAACATACCATAGGCCTCACGGTACTCTTTGGTCATCCAGAAACCATACTGCTTGGCAACGGCATAGGGACTGTAAGGATGAAAGGGGGTTGTTTCGCTCTGAGGTACCTCTTCAACCTTGCCGTACAGTTCAGAGGTCGACGCCTGATATATACGGCATGTCTTTGCCATACCCAACACACGCACAGCTTCAAGAATGCGTAGAACGCCTAAAGCATCCACATCGCCAGAATACTCAGGGACATCAAAAGACACCTGAACATGGGATTGCGCGGCTAGGTTGTAAATTTCATCTGGGCGCACTTCGGCCACAATGCGAAAAATCGAAGATGCATCAGACAAGTCACCCTCATGTAACGTGACTTTGCCCTTTAGATGATCAATACGAGATGTGTTCGACGACGAGGAACGACGAACGACACCATGAACTTCATACCCCTTTTCGAGAAGAAACTCTGCTAAATACGATCCATCCTGACCAGTAATGCCAGTTATCAATGCTTTTTTCATACGTTACCTTTTAAAAGAAGGGGCGAAGTTGAAGTATCTTTTCGTTGGATTTACCTAACGCCCTTTATGGAGTCACATCAAGCCCCAAAAAGAACCATCAAGTTAATCAAGTGTGATCACTCAGTATTATAAGAGTCAACTACTACACACTTTGAATGGCACAGTAAGCAGTGCATAAAAAAATCCCCACAACCATCAGTCATGGGGATTTCGGCAATTTCTAAAGCTTTCGCTTTGAAATTAGTTCTTGCGAACCAGACGTTCCTTAATACGGGCAGCCTTACCAGAGCGATCACGCAAGTAGTAGAGCTTGGAACGGCAGACATCGCCGTAGCGCTTCACTTCGATGGAAGCGATCGTCGGGGCGTAGAGCTGGAACGTACGTTCAACACCTTCGCCGCTAGAGATCTTACGAACGATGAAGGAAGAGTTGAGGCCACGGTTGCGACGAGCAATCACCACACCTTCGAAGGCCTGAACGCGCTTGCGGGAACCTTCAACAACGTTGACGTTCACGACAACCGTGTCACCGGCGCGGAATTCGGGGATGGTCTTGCCAGCGGTCAAGCGGGCGATTTCTTCCTGTTCGAGAATCTGAATAAGATTCATTTTTGTACTCCGAACCATCGTCATGCGGCTTGATTTGATGGCGCTAGGCCCACCGCCGATAGGATGGCAAAAAAATTAAAAAACTTACTTCCAACCGTTTGCGCGTAACCAACGACGATCCGCGTCACTTAACTTGTTAGAAGAATCCGCGATTTTAATCAAGTCAGGGCGAGTTTGCAAGGTCAAACGCAAACTTTCTTCGCGCGTCCACGTCTGAATATTTTTATGGTGCCCCGAGAGCAAAACGGAGGGCACTTCCATGCCACGCCAAACTTCAGGGCGCGTGTAATGCGGCGCATCTAAAAGCCCCGTCGCAAAGCTTTCGTCTGAGGTCGATAGATCCTTAATGGCGCCTGGCAACTGACGCACCACGGCATCCATCAAAGCGCATGCGGGGAGTTCACCGCCCGAAAGCACAAAGTCACCCAAACTCACGACTTCATCGACGTAGGTCGAAAGAAAACGTTCATCGATCCCTTCGTAGCGACCGCAAATGAGTACGATGCTCTCATCCTCGGCTACCATACGACGCACGCGATCATCCGTTAAACGAGTGCCATTAGGGGCAAACGAAATCACACGACCGCGGTTACCTGACGAGCGAATCATGTCGACGGTTTTGGCAAGCGGATCGGCCATCATCACCATACCTGGACCGCCGCCAAATGGGCGATCATCCACCGTACGATGTAAATCAGTGGTCGCAGCACGCGGATTCCACGTGTGGCAAGACCAAAGCCCGCGCTTCATTGCGCGTGCTGTAATGCCCACTTTCGTGACCGCATCAAAAATCTCAGGAAACAGGGTGACGACGTCAAAACGCATAACCGACTCCTTTAGCGCCAGTCAGGTTGCCAATCAACCGTGATGACACGGGCTTCGGTATCGATCGACAATAAATAGACATCCTTGACGAGCGGGAGCATAAACTGCGCCGTCTTACCATCGGCGTTTTCATAATCGATGATCAACAGGTCCTGAACGCCGTTCGAGCCAATACTCTGAACCGTCCCTAAGGCCACCCCTTCGCGGTTAACAACCTGCAAACCAATGAGGTCAACAGCCCAGACCGCATCCTTACCCGCATCAGGGAAGTCGGCACGTGCCACAGAGACACGACCACGCGCTGCGTCAGCCGCTTCTTTCGTCTCACAACCAACCCACTTCGCAATAAACCCATCGCCATGGCGACGGAAGGCTTCAATCTGCAAAGTCGTTTGCACACCCTTCAGATCGGTCAGCACCCAAGTCTTGGCCTTTTGCAGTACTTCACCCGACTCTAAAGGCACGATACGCACCCAACCGCGGAAACCATAAGCACCCGCTGTGCGACCGAGTTCGACGAGATCATCCATGTGAAAACTCCGAAATTAAAATTCAATAAACAAAAACCCCGCAGACTCTCAGGCGTAGATACCGGGCTCTTGAGACTGCTAGCGGATCACGATGTGCTGGACACGAGAGGCACGACCACTGCAAGCGAGCCCGCACTTGAGGTTTTGCGGGGTTTTAGCGTCGTTTAGAGTCCGACGCAAAGACGAAATTCCTGTTTAGGAATTAGGCGGCAGCCTTAGCTTCCTTCACGAGACGGGCAACCGTTTCGGAGAGCTGAGCACCATTGCCCTGCCAGAAGGCAAGACGTTCCTGGTTGATGACGAGGCGGACAGCCTGGCCAGCAGCCATCGGGTTGTAGTAGCCGATACGTTCAATGAAACGGCCATCACGACGGCAACGGGAGTCGCAGACGTTGATGGAGTAGAACGGACGCTTCTTGGAGCCACCGCGGGCGAGACGAACGATAACCATGAGTTTACCTCTTTAACTTATTGGTTCAGATAAAACCGACGCCCCCGTCACGAGGAGCGATCGGCAAAAAATAGGTTCGCTAACTTCGATTGACTCGAGGTCATGCGAAAGTGCGAGATTTTATCGCACCCAAGCTCTCGTTGCAACCCTAAGCGAAGATTTTTTTCGAGCTTTTCAGCAAAACGAAAGACCGCTCTATCAATCAAAAAAGCGGTCTTTCTGTCGTGAAATGCTGTCGACTTACTTGCCGAGTTTTGCAGTCAGCGCCTGAAGCGCTTCAACACCATCAGCAACTAAACCGTAATCAGCCACTTCAAAGATCGGTGCTTCTGGATCTTTATTAATTGCCACCACCGTCTTGGCATCCTTGATACCGGCCGTGTGCTGAATCGCACCCGAAATCCCGACACCAATATAGAGTTCCGGCGCAATCATCTTACCGGTCTGCCCCACCTGCCAATCGTTGGGGCAAAGACCCATATCCACAGCAGTACGGGTCGCACCCACGGCAGCGCCCACGCTATCAGCAAACGTTTCAAGAGCTCGGAAACCAGCTTCATCCAAAAGACCGCGACCACCAGCCACGACCATACGCGCAGACGCGAGGTCTGGTCGATCGGACTTCGCTTCAGTAAAGCGAATAAAGCGGGAGCCTTCGTACCCCGAAGGGGCAATCACTTCTTCAACCGTTGCATCAGCGCCTTCGCCACGTGCCTTAAAGGCCGTCGTACGGATCGTAGCCACAACGACCTCATCGGTCACTTCAACGGTTGCCAAGAGCGAGCCCGCATAGATCCCACGCACAAAGGTCTTCGGCCCCTTAACGGCGAGAATATCAGAGACGGGCGACACGTCCAAAAGCGCAGCAACGCGCGGCATCGCAGACTTACCAACAGAACTCGACACGAAGAGAACGTGCGAATAGCCCTTTGCTTCATCGCAAACTAAACGCGCGAGAACTTCAGGAGACTCTTGAGCCAACTGAGGAGAGTCGGCATAGTACACATTACGCACACCATCCAAACGAGCAGCCTGTTCAGCCACCGACTGACCATTGCTACCAGCGACCAAAATATCGACCACATCGGTCATTTCGAGCGCAGCCGTCAAAGCCTGAGCCGTCGCGGGCTTGAGGGTGATGTTATCGTGTTCAGCAATCAAAAGAGCTGTCATTTTTCTTCCTCTTATCCTCAGATAACGTGCGCTTCGTTCTTAAGCTTTTCAATCAGTTCGTCGACGCTAGCAACCATCACACCAGCCTTACGAGCAGGCGGCTCTTCCACGGAGAGCACGCGAACGCGAGAGGCAGTATTGAGGCCCAAGCTTTCGAGCTCGATATCTTCAACGGGCTTCTTGCGAGCGCGACCCATCGCGGGTAACGTCACATAGCGCGGTTCAGCCAAACGAAGGTCAGCCGTTACCACTGCAGGCATCGACAAAGAAATCGTCTGTGTACCGCCATCGGTTTCACGCGTCACCACCCAACGACCATCTTCGAGCTCAATTTCGCTTGCAAAGGTGGCTAATGGCATATCGCACAAAGCCGACAACATCTGTCCCGTCTGGTTGGCATCATCGTCAATAGCCTGCTTACCTAAAAGCACCAAATCTGGCTTTTCACGGTTCACGATTTCACGCAACACCTTGGCCACAGCCAAGGGTTCGAGAACATCGTCCGTTCGCACATGGATCGAACGATCTGCACCAATAGCCATCGCAACACGTAGCGTATCAACCGACTTTAAAGGGCCAATCGTCACGGCCACAACTTCGTCGGCCTTACCTGCTTCACGCAAGCTAACAGCCTTTTCTACAGCAATTTCATCAAAGGGATTGATCGCCATTTTGGCGAGCTTGGTATCAACACCAGAATGATCGGGAAGCGGACGCACCTTGATCTTGGCATCCACGACGCGCTTGACAGCGACCAGGATCTTCATTTAAAAAAACTCCAGTCTTAAGGTCTACAGTGGGCGTTTTTTCTAAGCCCTACTGAAAATAAAAACTTGCCTGCATTATAACGGGATGTGTTCTCGCAAAACTTAACAAGAAGTAGGCGTCGTAAGCCTCACGTAGATCCGTCGAGCACACACTCTCCCGATCTACGTGACGAGCACGACACTAAATCCCTTCTTTCATCCTCTTTCACAGCGTTTTCCGCTTTTGCACTAAACCTTAAAGCGATCCAACCTTAGCCTCACGACCGAAGCCAAGATTTTTAATAGGCTCATCCGAAAAGCCGATCGGCTTTGTTCGTTAAAACATTGTCATCGGGCGCACGAAAACGGGCGACCAACGCAAAAAGCGCCGCAATAGCCATCCCGGCCATCGTGCAACTCGCGTCCCCCGTCAAATTACCAGCTAACCCACAAAGCCCACCAATCACAGCACCAGAGAGCCAGAACTGCGTATTACACGCCTTGACGGGACCAATCAAAACGAAGAGTAACGGTATCGCAACCCCAGGCACAAAGAACGAATAAGCCGTCAGGAGTAAACCAATAATGTCTTTAGAGACATAAACAGAGAGTGCCGCTAGCGCCCCAAAGATCGCGATCATCCAACGCACAGCTGATGTACGGTCATGCGCCAAAAGGCTACGTTCAACAATCCCAGCCGCCGACAAGAGCACCGTGTCAGCCGACCCACAAAGCGCACTCACCAAACCTAGCCCAATAGCACCTTTGAGCCACATAGGCATCGACGACGCATCCGTCAACCAATCTGCGATCGGCTGCGGGCTATCGATATTGACGAGCGCCATTGCAGTAATCACGATCCCAAACCACACTAAGGCTGGCGCTGCCAACAATGCCGCAGCACGAGCCACTCGGCCGTCACGTGCCGAAAACGTGCGTGAGAACATATCGGGACCAATCACATACGTGACCCCAACCAAGAGCATTAACTTTGCCCAGTCATATAGCCCGAAATGCTCACCATAAGGCACCCAATCGAGGCTCCCCAATTCCAACGGATGTTCAAACATCAACCAAAAGGCAACAGCCGAAAAGCCGCCTACCAAAAGGAGAGCCTGAAAGGCATCGGTACGTAAAACGGCGCTTTGTCCACCCCAAACTGTGTGCAAAATCACCGCCATGGCGATCAAAATATAAAGGACTTCAGCCGCAAGTGGATTCATCATGCTACCGAGCAAAGCGCGAAGTGCCACAAACTGAGCGGCCGTCACTGCAATCCACGATACCGCAATAATGATCCCTGCCCAACGCTCAGCCATTTTGCCTGCGACCAAACCCACGACTTCAGGTAAGGTCGCAGCTTGCATCGCGCGAATCTTCGGCGCAATAAAAAGCCCATGTATAAATAGACCAATGGCGCCAACGCCTAACCACCAAAAAGCGGCCGCCCCTGTTTTCTGAGCCAAAGCGCCCATCCCTAAAGTAGCGGAGCCACCAATGATCGTACTGACTAACGAGAGCGCACAAAGTACGACGCCTGCGCGACCGCCACTCGTAATAAACGCAAGACCTGAACCCGTAAATCGTTCGCCTCGCAATCCAAACCAAAGCAAGGCTACTAAATAAATCAACACCAAGCTCGTCAACGTATTCACCGAGCTTTCCTCCTAGATCACTGACAAGGTGACCAAAGCCACCGTCAGATAACGTAAAAATTTTCCAAGTCCCACCCAGAGGAGACTAGACCAAAAAGGCATGCGTAACCAACCCGCAGCCAGGGGTAGCGCATCCCCGACAATAGGCAACCACGACAACACCAACGCTGGTGTCCCATAACGCTTTAACCACGCCTGCGCCCGACTCGATGTCTCTTTATGAGGAATCAACCGACCAATTCCCCAGGATGTCATGGCACCTAATGTGTTACCCACACCCGCCAAAACAATCAGCCTGGATACACGTACCAAGTCATCCGGAGTTTGCGTGAGTGCGCCGACCAAAAAGGCTTCTGAGCCGCCTGGCATTAACGTGGATGAGATGAAGGCACTCAAAAACACAGCCGCTTCTGCGCCCGTGCCTGCCAACCAATCCAATAACCACTGTGGCATCTGCCTCTCCAATGACAAAAAATCCGTCATCGGTCAATGTACCAATGACGGATTGTGAATTTTACTCGAGTTGCTCGAATGAATTAATCATCCAAACGGATGCGCGCGGTCGTCTCTGGATCGAACCAATAAACGTGTTGTGCATCAAACGTCAACCCTGCGCGCTCACCCACTTGAGGAATAAACGCATGATTGTCGACTCGGAAGACAACGTTTTGCCCCAATAACGTCCCGTGAACCAAATGGTCAGCCCCGAGCGCTTCGACCGTTTCAACGTCAAAAGTACCCAAGCCACCCGCTGGCATCAAGGTCACATGTTCAGGACGCACCCCTAACACGACCTTACGACCTGCGAGCTTACGGCACGGCGTCGGCAACAACAAAACGCCGCCTTCATATTCAAAATGAAGGCCGTCGGCCGACACCTGGCCATGAATAAGGTTCATCGGAGGCGAACCAATGAAGTTCGCAACGAACATCGTCGCTGGATCGTCATAGACCTCCTGCGGCGTCCCCACCTGCTCGGCACGACCCGCATTCATGACGATCATGCGATGCGCCAAAGTCATGGCTTCGACCTGGTCATGGGTCACATAAAGACTCGTCGTCTTCAAGCGACGATGGAGCTTTTGAATCTGTAGGCGCGTCTGAACGCGAAGCTTCGCGTCGAGATTCGAAAGCGGCTCGTCAAACAAGAAGACGGACGGTTCACGCACAATGGCGCGACCCATGGCCACACGCTGGCGTTGACCACCCGACAACTGGCGCGGACGACGAGTCAAAAGACCATTGAGTTCAAGCATCTGCGCCGCTTCATTCACACGGCGTTCGATTTCAGCACGATCAACACCACGAATCTTTAAGCCGTAGGCCATGTTGTCAAACACGGTCATGTGCGGATAAAGCGCGTAGTTTTGGAACACCATGGCGCAGTCACGATCCTTGGGTTCTAATTGGTTTACCACTCGGTCACCAATCACCAACTCACCCGACGTAATCTGTTCGAGCCCAGCGACCATACGCAAAAGCGTCGACTTACCACACCCCGAAGGGCCCACGATCACGATGAATTCACCATCCTTGATATCAAGCGAAATGCCGTGCACAACGGCGACGTCACCGTAACTCTTACGAATGTCTTTAAATTGAATGTTCGCCATAACGTTCTCTTATTTTTCGGTATCGACAAGGCCCTTCACAAACCAACGTTGCATGATCGTCACCACCAAAGCCGGCGGGATCATCGCAAGCATGGCTGTAGCCATGATGAGGTTCCATTCATTGGCCGAGTCACCCCCGCCAATCATGCGCTTAATACCGATCACAATCGGGTACATGTCTTCGGACGTCGTGACCAACAAGGGCCACAAGTATTGATTCCAACCATAAATGAACTGAATCACAAACATGGCCGCGATATTCGTAAGCGAAAGCGGCAACAAGATCGTGAAGAAAAATCGCATCGGACCAGCGCCGTCCATGCGAGCGGCTTCTGTGAGTTCATCAGGCACCGTCAAGAAGAACTGACGGAAGAGGAACGTTGCCGTTGCTGAGGCAATCACCGGCAAAATCAAGCCACCCCAACTATCGAGCAAATGTAGCCCAGCCATCACTTCGTAGGTTGGCGAGATACGGACTTCAACCGGCAACATCAACGTGATGAAGATGAGCCAGAAGCAGATATTGCGACCCGGAAAACGGAAGTACACAATGGCAAAAGCTGAAAGAAGCGAGATCAAGATCTTGCCGACCGAGATACCCATTGCCATGACGAGGGACACGAAGAGCATGCGACCCACTGGGGCACGCGACGCCGTTCCACCGCCTTCGGTGAGCACCTGCATATAGTTTTCGACAAAGTGGGCACCAGGCAATAAGCTCATCGGCGCTTGTTCAACTTCGACTGCTGTTTGTGTTGACGCCACAAAGGCGACATAGACAGGGAAGACCACCACGATGATGCCGAGGATCAGCACAAAGTGCGTGAAGAAATTCAACCAGGGACGATTTTCAACCATTTATTCGTCTCCCGTTAGTAATTGACACGCCGCTCGATAAAGCGGAACTGAATAACGGTCAACACAATAACCATCACCATCAAGATCACCGACTGTGCTGCCGACCCACCAAAGTCCATATTACGGAAGCCGTCCACGAACACCTTATAAACCAAAATGTTCGTATCTTGCCCCGGACCACCCTGCGTCGTTGCGTCCACAATCGCGAACGTATCGAAGAAGGCATAGACGATATTCATCACCAAGAGGAAGAAAGTCGTTGGCGACAAAAGCGGGAAGACCACCGTCCAGAAACGACGAAATGGCGTTGCACCGTCCATGGCTGCGGCTTCAAGTAGTGACTTAGGAATCGCTTGAAGCCCCGCCAAGAAGAAGATGAAGTTGTAACTCACCTGCTTCCAAACAGCAGCAATCACCAGAAGGAGTAGCGCTTGATCAGCGTCCACCAGATAATTCCAATCCACGCCAAAGGACTTCATGACATACGCCAAAACGCCCAGTGTTGGATTAAAAATAAACATCCACAATACGCCAGCCACTGCAGGTGCCACAGCGTACGGAATGATCAAAAAGGTCTTATAAGCCGAAGCGCCACGAATGACGCGGTCGGCACAGACGGCTAACAAAAGACTCAGTGCAAGCCCCACGAAGGCAACGATGGCAGAAAAGACCATCGTGATCTTGAAGCTATGAATGTAATTCGGATCTTCTAAGAGTGTTTGGAAATTTTGTAGCCCCACAAACTCGGTGCTCAGTCCAAACGGATCCTGCATCAAGACCGACTGATAAATGGCTTGACCAGCAGGTAGGAAGAAGAAGACAAGCGTAATCACGAGCTGAGGCAACACCAATAGGTACGGTAGCCAGCGATTTTTGAATACGACGCGTTTTTCCACGTTCTTAACTCAATGAGGGTGAAAAACCTTACCGCAAGAAATCCCGAGAGAAGATTCACTTCTTCGGGATTCTCGTCGCAAGGGTGACGCGTCCACTCACCCGACAAGATGAGTGGACTTCAAAGAGAAGCGGCGATTACTTCGTTACGCGTTCGAAACGAGCAAGCTGCTCATTACCACGACGTACCGCAGCGTCAAGCGCTTCCTTAGCGGTTGCCTTACCAGACCAAATCTTTTCGAACTCTTCGTCAACGATCGTACGAATGTTCGGCAAGTAACCTAAGCGAATACCGCGGCTCTTATCAGTGGTCTTCAGCATCTGCTTCACGGCCACGTCAGCCCCTGGATTCTTTTCGTAGTAACCGCTCTGCTTCGCGATTTCAAAGGCCTTCTGCGTCACAGGGAGGTAACCCGTACGCATATGGTTATTGGCCTGAACCTGCGGATCAGAGAGATAGTGGAAGAATTCAGCCACGCAACGGTTCTGAGCGTCGTCCTTGCCGGCCATCGCCCAAAGCGAAGCACCACCAATGGCCGTATTCTGTGGCGCATTCGGGACATCTTCGTAGTAAGGCATCGGCATCGTCATGTATTCAAACTTGGCATTACGGCGGATGTTAGCCAAGGAACCCGACGAACCCATGTTGATCGCACATTCGCCAGAATAGAACGTTGCGTCGGCCAAATTGCCACGGCCCTTATAAACGAACGTGCCTTCCTTAGACATGCGAGCGAGGTTTTCAAGGTGACGCTGATGTAACGGCGAATCAATCTTCAAGCGAGCAGCCGTACCACCAAAGCCATTATTGAGCGTCGCGTATTCGACGTTATGCCACGTCGAGAAGCTTTCCATCTGCGTCCAGCCCATCCAAGACGTCGTCATCGGGCAAGATTCACCCGCAGCCTTCAACGCCTTAGCAGCCTTTTCAATTTCAGGCCAGGTGCGAGGCAACTTATCTGGATCGGTCGGAAGACCTGCTTGCTTAAACTTGGAGAGGTTGAGATAGAGAACGGTGGTGGAAGAGTTGAAGGGGTAGCTGAGCATACGACCATCCGACGTGGAGTAGTAGCCGTAGACAGCGGGAATGTAATCCTTAGGATTGAACTTGTAACCTGCCTTTTCGAGCAAGTCACCCACAGGGACAATGGCACCCTTACTAAACATCATGGTTGCCGTGCCAACTTCAAACACCTGAAGAATGTTGGGCGAACGACCAGCTCGATGGGCGGCAATACCCGACGTCATCGTTTGGTCATAAGACCCTTTATAGGTAGAAGTCAAATGACACTGCGGCGTCTTGGCGTTGAAGTCATTGGTCACGTCGGCAACCCAGTCGCCGAGCGTATTGGCCATCGCGTGCCACATCGTGATTTCGGTCGGAGCGGCTCCAGCTGCACCTGCAGACAGAATAGAAGCCGCCATCACGCCGGCCGCGACTAACTTTTTGCTCATGCTAATCTCCTTTGAGCATAGGGGGCCTTTGCCTGGCGCCGACAGCCATAGATCAATCTCTATTCTGGCGGCACTTCCATGGAGGAGGAAAGGCGAACTCCTTTGACAGACGAACTCTGCCTCCGTGGATCATAGGGGAAGGAGATGACCCCTGTCCATACGCCATTAGGAGGATACGACGGCCTTTTTCGGCAAAAAACCTACAAAACAGTGTAAGAGAAAGACCGTTAGGGAATTCCCTTGGGCATATCGAAATAAACATCTCTAGCCTTGAGTGGATTGACAAGCTGACGCGTAATCTCTCGGACCAAAAATCGCTCGACCCACACGCACCATGGTACTTCCTTCGAGCACCGCTTCCTTCATATCCGAGCTCATCCCCATCGATAACGTATCCATGTCTGGATAGGTCTTTTGTAATTTTTCAAAGAGGGCACGTAACTTGGCGAGGGGTTGACGACGTGCTTCAGAGGTTTCTTGAGGTGCTGGAATCGCCATGAGACCACGAAGTTTCAGTTGCGGCAAATGGGCCACTTCAGCCGCAAAGGCTTCGACTTCGTCGAGCGACACCCCTGACTTCGTGCTTTCGCCATCGACATTCACTTCGATCAAGATATTAAGAGGTGGCATCGTCATGGGGCGTTGCGCGGATAAACGTCCAGCGATACGCAATCGATCAACCGATTGAACCCAATCAAAATGCTCAGCCACTGCTCTGGTTTTATTGGCTTGCAAGGGGCCAATAAAGTGCCATTCTCCCGGATCCTCGGGATGCGCTTCTTTAAAAGCCAGGATCTTTTCAACCCCTTCTTGAACATAGTTCTCACCAAAGGCACGTTGCCCACAGGCATACGCCAATTCACAAGCCTCAACTGAAAAGGTTTTACCGACAGCAATGAGCGTGACCGATCCCAGTTCGCGTCCCGCATCCACTTCCGCTTGGCGTAAAGCCGCAACCACACTCGACAAACGTTCAGGTAACCCTGGCTTTAATTCACTCATCATGATTCCTCTTACTTCGGATGACACCACGTTAACCATCCACACCACAGTTTAGCAAGCCCGCCGCAATGAGAGATTTTTCACTTTTCTTGATTTCAATCAAACAGCAAGCTGTCATCAAAATCGACCTTTGATCCTTTACTCACAACTATAGGATCACGCAAAATTGACTCTCAAAGACCATATACAGCTATAACGCATTGATATTTAATAGATTTTCATTCTAGTTGAAAATAGGAGATCAATAAACTCCGTTATAGAAAATCACCGCTCTAACCGCACAACAGTCAAGTTTCCACACTGAAATACAGTCGTTTCAAAGAGAAGCCACTCATAAAAGATCAACGCTCGGGATCAAGTTTCCGCCTCGAAATTCAAGAATTGTCTACACTCAACCTCAAGACGACATCCATCGTTTGGAGTGATTTTAATTTTTTGAGTGAGGTTTCAGTATGTCGCCCGTTGTTTCGTCCTTATCTGATTTTTTGTCCCATACAGCTCGTTCTTGGTCTGAAAGCGTAACCCCACGTTCGACGCTACGTTCAAGCAAGCTACCTTTAATTGACGAAGTGACGGGTGGCGGCTTTCCACTTCAAGCAACGACGGAAATTTTCACAAACCAAACGGGTTACGGTGAAATCAAACTCTTGCTTCCGACATTAGCGGCGTTTGAACACGTCACCTGGATTCTCAATCCTGCTAACGACATCGAACCCTATGGCCCAGCTTTTTCAGATGCAGGTTTGGATCTCAATCGCCAACTCTTTGTTGTGCCTCCTACAGCTGATGATGCTTTTTGGGCGGCAGAACAAGCGGCCTTAAGTGGCGAAACGCAAGCTGTCGTCGTCTGGTTACATGGCCTACAAAAAACGCGCGAACATATCGTACTACCTCGCCTCATGATGGCTGCGCAATCCACAGGCACGACACTCTTTCTATTACGTCCCATGAGCGCCATTTGCCTACCCTCCGCTGCGCCATTACGTCTACAACTCACACCTGCTCCCATGGGTAAAACATCGATTCGCGCCATTCAACGTGGCACGTTCTTCAATACGAGCCGATGCGTTGAAGTCGCACTTGCCGACCTTGATATCAAACCGAATCCCACTCGAGCATCCCTGACACAACAGCTTTCGTTAGACCTATTTTCGTTACCCACGCCTGCCATGGTGCTTGGCTCACATCAGGCTTAACACACTGTTGCACCAAAGGTTTCGTTATGATTCAGTCCATCCTTGCGCTTTACCTCTCTCATGTTGAAGCCTCGTTAGCTTTTAACGATGACACGATCGCTGGTGTGGTTTTAGACGAAAACCGTGTCGTGAGTCTCACGTCACGCGCCCAAGCCCAAGGGATCACCCTTGGGATGGATCGTCGAACAGCACAAGCTTTCGTCAACGACCTCTGTTGTATTTCGTCGAATCCTGAGGGTGTCCTGGCTTGGATAGATCGTTTGACACACTTCGTGCCTCATAGCTCACAACCACTTCATATCGTCTTTAATCCGTTAGAGACTGATAGTCTTTTAATCACGATGCCGTGGCAGGATGATCTTGCTTCTGCCGTCGCAACCCTGGGAGCCATATCGCCCGATCATCTGCGTCTTGGTGTAGGAGAATCCGAACGCGTGGCCTTTGTGAGCGCATTGACGCAAAACACGAACCTGACGGAATCAACACTTCGCTCAACGCTAGTCAAAACCTGCCTAACCTCTGAAAAAGTCCCCGAAACCCTTACATTGGGCGACCTGATGCATGGCGGCCAATACAACACACCAGCCATCCAAAATTTACGCGCTACGCTTTTAGGTGATTGGAACGACGACGAGTGGGTCGACACATCCAAGGATTTGGCGCTCACCTGGGTCTTGAATAAAACCGACACGTCGTATAGTCAGATCAGAATCCTTTTTAAGGAATTAGCCCAAAGCGTCTCCCTCTGGATGCATCAACACCATAAAACCTGTTTAGGTCTCACGGTGACCCTTCAAGATGCAACTGAGAATAAAGCTTTTAAACTTGACCTCACTGACGCAACACCAGATTCGATTTTGAAAGTAGCACTCAATGCGCTGTCGCACCAAACATTTGAAAAGAGCCTTCAAGCCATCAAGGTTGAACACACGCATGCGGTGCAACCGCCGCAACAACCGACTCCGGGTTCGCTTGCGGCGAAATTACAGTCACGATTTGGCGATAAGCGTGTCTTCATGCTCTCTCACCACGAGAGCCCCTTACCTGAAGCCTCGTCCCATCGCGATCCGGTGCCACATGCTCACACAGCGTCACCGTTGATGGCACGCGACGCGATCGACCCTGCGCGTCCGATCTTTTTATTAAAGACACCCATTGCCTTACATACGCAACACGGTGAACTCTATTGGGAAGGCGCGCCGATCGTTGGACTCACCCATCCAACCCAATATCGCGACCACGGTACCGTTCGAGACTACTGCGTTGCCCATGCGAGTGACGGTCGACGTTTGTGGGTATACCGACAACGTGACGATTGGTTTCTGCATGGCTTTTTCGCCTAAAGCCGAAGAGTCACGCCTTTATAATGGGCGCACTTCAATTTTTCGGATTTCATACCGTGAAAGAACGCATTTTGCTTCATAGCTGCTGTGCGCCCTGCTCTTCAGCCATTTTGGAATGGCTCTTACAAAACAACTACGCACCGCACGTCTTTTATTTCAACCCGAACATCTATCCAGAAGAGGAATATCTCGTTCGCAAAAACGAATGTATTCGTTACTGTGACGAACTGGGTGTGCCTTTTACTGATGGAGATTGGTCACACGACCTGTGGCGTCTCGCAATCAAAGGGCATGAAAACGATCCAGAACGAGGTGGTCGTTGCCGCTTGTGCTTTGGTGTACGCATGCGAGCGACCGCACAGATGGCTCAACATCTTGGCATTGAACGCTTTACGACCACCTTGGCGGGTAGCCGTTGGAAGCGCTTAGATCAAATTCGCGAAGCTGCGCTTGAAGCAGCCGCCATGTATCCAGGCACAATGTATTGGGATCAAAACTGGCGTAAAGGGGGACTCCAAGAGCGTCGCGGCGAAATTCTTCGCGAAAAAGGCTTTTATAACCAGCTTTGGTGTGGATGTGAATTCTCTATGGGTCACCTCAAAGATCGAGATCCTTCTGAATTACCCGCGCACATGGCACCCTATCTTGAAGAGCTTGGTTTGATCAAGAAACCATAATCACGTGCCACGTCACGCCCAAAGGCGACTTTCTCGATCGAGACGGTCGCCTTTTTTGATTTTGGCGTGACGCTACTTCAACCGACAATTCATGACACATCGTTGGCTTTTTGGCTAGAGCTGTCTCTATTGTGATGCAAGATAAAACCCTGCCAACCTTTGCAATCTGCCGCCAATAGGCAGACAATGCAGTATTCCTTTATCGATAGCCTCGGCTATCAACCCTCAAAAATTACCCTCGCTTTTTTATGAATGTCTTTTTATTGATCGCGGCAGCCATTGTACTGATCGTTGTCTTATTACGTTTCAAATGCCCTATTGGTCCTGCGATTTTATCGGGCGGAGCCTTACTTTGGGTATTTGTTGATCCTAGTCTACGTGCGCTCACAGAAGCGGGCACTTCCATGTTTAGCATGTCTCGCACCTATGACTTGATCTTTGCTCTCTACTTTGTGATGTGCCTTGAAATTCAACTCCGTAAATCAGGCACATTGCGTGGCATGGTTGAAGCACTCAATCGTTTCTTCTCTTCTACAAAAGTCGTGATTGCTAGCATGCCAGCCTTTTTAGGTTTACTGCCTTCTGTGGGTGGCGCACGTTTTTCTGCACCAATCGTAGATACGGCTTGCCAAGGCATGACGATCTCCCGCGAAAGCAAAGCTGCCATCAACTTCTGGTTTCGCCACGTGTGCGAGTTCGCGAGTCCCATTATTCCTGGGATGATTTTGGGGTGCGCAATTGCACACATTAGCGTCGCTGACTTGGTGGTTCACCTCTTCTGGATGTCGATCGTCGCCTTTGCTGCGGGTTGGCTTGTAATGATTCGCCCGCTTAAATTTGAAGAAAAGCGCGCTAAAGCCGAGACTACCCCTGAAGAACGTCGTCAAGACATGATCAATGTTGCATTGGCCATCGCGCCCGTGCTCGTCAGTGTCTTTTTGATGATGGCCTTTAATTTGTCAGCCGCCATTGCGATGGGGGCCGTGGTTGTCGCTCTGATACCCGTCCTTGCCATGATGAAGCGGGGTGTGAGCATCAAGGATGTTTTTGTCGGTGCCTTTGACTGGCGTCTTATCCTGAATATCGGTTGCATCCTCTACTTCATTCAGTTGCTCGATAGCACGGGGATCTTGCATCAGATCATTACCGCCTTTGAAGGTACGACCTTACCAGTCCCTGTCATCATTGCCGCCACGAGTTTTGTGATTGGTATTCTCACCGGCATGAGTCAAGGTCACGTCGCAATTGTGATGCCGATTGTCGCTGGGTTAATGCCAGGCTCCTTAGAGTTGGCTGGCGTTGCCATGGTCTTCGGGGTTGCCGGTCAGATGATCACTCCCACGCATGTTTGCTTGACGATCACGATTGATTACTTTAAGTCTGACTTTTTTAAGACACTCAAACCCGTTTTATTGGCTGAAGCACTCGTCCTGATCACCTTCTCGTTGTGGACGTGGCTTACTTGGAGTTAACGGTTCCCTATGAGATCCAAAGGTCGGAAAAGTTCGCTTTTTCCGGCCTTTTTCTTTAGCAGGCGCCATTTTGTCCCTCGCGCCTTCAGGTTATGAACAGCAAAGCGAGTAAAATAGGATCTTTGACTCTCTTTCCTACTGGGCAAAAGAATCCCTATCTTAGTTGCTCAGGCTTCTGCTTTTGGCGTCTTGAAACCCAATCGAGAAGTTTTTTTATTGAAGTTGATTGTTAACCAATGAAGACGATTCGCACGCGTATTGCACCGAGCCCCACGGGCATGATGCACCTTGGCACGGCCCGTACGGCCATTTATTGCTGGGCTGTTGCTCGCCATTTCGGCGGCAAGTTCTTGCTTCGCATCGAGGATACCGACCAGGTTCGTTCCACGCAGGAAGCTGTTCAGGTCATTCTTGACGGCATGAAGTGGCTCAACCTCGACTATGACGAAGGCCCCATTTATCAGATGGATCGTCTTGAGCGCTATCGTGAAATCGTTGACCAGATGTTGGCCGACGGTCGCGCCTACTATTGCTATGCCACGCCTGAAGAACTTGACGCCATGCGTGAAGAACAGAAGGCCAAGGGTCTCAAGCCCCGCTATGACGGTCGTTGGCGTCCTGAAAACTGCGTCGGCAAGCCGATCCCTGAAGGCGTGAAGCCTGTCATTCGTTTCCGCAATCCGGACGAAGGTGCTGTCTCTTGGAATGACGCCGTCTACGGCACGATCACTGTGAGTAACAGCGAACTCGACGACTTGATCATCATGCGTAACGGCATCCCCACCTACAACTTCGCTGTGGTGGTGGACGACTGGGATATGGAAGTTAGCCACGTGATCCGTGGTGCTGACCACATCAACAATACCCCGCGTCAGATCAATATCTATCGCGCCTTGGGTGCTGAAGTCCCAGTCTTTGCTCACTTGCCGCTCATCAACGGTCAGGACGGCCAGAAGCTCTCCAAGCGTCACGGCACGGTTTCTGTCCTCGAATACGAACGTCAGGGCTACCTCCCTGAAGCCATCTTCAACTACCTCGCTCGCTTGGGCTGGGGTCATGGCAACATGGAAAAGTTCTCTCGTGACGAACTCGCTAAGGTCTTTGAACTCGCTGACTGCTCTCGCGCCGCTGCCCGTATTGACTGGAAGAAGCTTGATTGGCTCAACCAGCAGTACATGAAGGAAGCTGACAATGCTCGCTTGGCTGATCTCACCAAGGCTCGTATTGAAGCCCGTGGTGGTGACGTTGAACACGGCCCCGATCTCGCTGCCGTATGCGACCTCTTGAAGTCTCGCTCTGGTACACTCGAAAAGTTAGCCGACAACGCCCTCTTCTTCTATGTCGAACCGAAGGTAGACGCCGAAGAAGCTGCCATGGTACTTGCTGAAGGTGGTCGTGAAGCCCTTAAGCTCTTTGGCGAAAAGCTCGCTGCTGTGACCGACATGACACCTGAAAATGTCTACGGTTGCATCCAGGCTGTGATGGAAGAACAAGGTATCGCGATGAAGGTCCTTGCCAATCCGTTGCGTGTTTGCGTGTGCGCTGCTGAACGTACGCCGCAAATCGACAAGACGCTTTGCTTGATCGGTAAGGACGAAGTCCTCGCTCGTATCGCTCGCGTTGAATAACGCGTTAATGTAAAGCCTTCGAAGGGATTCGCAAACACCACGCGGATCCCTTTTTTTTTGATTTTCAGGCCAAAAATTGCACAACATTTGCCTTTAGGCAAAAGTTGGACATGCCACTAGGCTTCAAAAGGCGTAGGATGATCGTTATCCAAAACAAAACGTCCCCATCGTCTAGTGGTCTAGGACAGCAGCCTCTCACGTTGCGAACGCGGGTTCGAAGCCCGCTAGGGACGCCAACCAACACAAAGCGACCGAGCGATCGGTGGCTTTTTTCGTTTTAAAAACCACCGGCCAATAAAGCCAACACCCCACCCTGGGCACGAGGACGTGAGCCATGAACCGGTTGACGTGGGGCACGTACGGACGAACGCGCATGGCGCGTGACCACTTTGGGTTTGGTGGCTTCAGCTTTACGAACGGTCACCCGTCCATCGTCATCCAAGACGAATTCCACACAAGAATTCCCTTCTTCTAAACCCAATAAATCACGAATTTCCTTCGGAATAGTGACCTGCCCCTTGATAGTAAGACGATGCGACATCAGCTTCTCCTTCATATGCGTTAAGTGTGTTGGTTAGTGCATGAAAGAGAGGCAACTCTCACCATAGACCACCTTCCTCGAAGGATCGCTAAGGCAGAAACAAAAAGCCTCCCGAAACATACACGCATGTCGAGAGGCTTAGCCATTCTCCGTATGTTTGCCGATTCACGATGAGCGACCGGCCACATGGCCTCCCACGGAGGCCACCACCTTGCCCGGAGGGGCAGGTTGGCGTGAGGACTTTTAGGAAAGTCCCCATCTCTTCATGCTGTAGGGTTATCTTACAGGTGTTGAGCCCTGATAACAAGATGGATAAATTGCTTAATGCATTAACCTTAGCGGCGACGCAAAGCACCAAACCCACACAACAACACCGCTTGCTGACGAGGCTTACGAACGATCTCACGTTCAAAGACACGCAACTCTTCAGTAGGTCGACTATCTGTACGACGCTCACGATAAGGCGTATCAAAGATCGGATCACGATGACGCTGCGCTGGCGGCACATAGGCACGTGCTCGTTCACGGGCTAAACGTTCGTCTTCAGGCGTATCCACACGTTCACGATCATGACGATCACGCTCACCACGGCGAGCTTCCTGACGCATCTGACGAGATAAGGGGCGTAACGGCTTCTGATCAAACGTCTGATTCGTTAGCTTTTCAATCGCTTCGACCAAACGAGTGTCTTCGGTTGTGGCTAACATCACGGCTAGGCCGTGTGCGCCAGCACGTCCAGTACGGCCAATACGATGAACATAGTCTTCCGCACTAAAGGGCACGTCATAGTTAATGACATAGGGCAACTCTTTGATGTCAAGACCACGCGCGGCCACGTCGGTAGCCACTAAGACGTGAATCGCACCCGACTTAAAGCCTTCAAGCGCTGCCTGACGCTCTTCTTGTGTCTTGTCACCATGAATCGCGTCAGCATTAATGCCCACACGTTCTAGGGTACGCGCCAAACGACGGCATGTAATCTTGGCGTTCACGAACACAATGACCTGCGTCATCGGACCATTCTCAACACCACGCGTCTTGAGAATATCAATCAAAACGTCGGTCTTATCTCGATCTGTGACTTGATAGACTTCCTGAGTCACCGTTTCAGCGGTCTGATTTTGGCGAGCTACTTCAATCACCACAGGATCAGGACGCAAGAAGTTCTTCGCGAGTTTAGTGATATCCGGCGAGAACGTGGCCGAGAACATCAAGCTCTGGCGTGAAGCAGGCAAAAGCTTCAAGATACGGCTAATGTCGGGCAAGAATCCCATGTCGAGCATGCGATCCGCTTCGTCCAACACCACAATCTCCACTTGAGAGAGATTCGTTGCACGCTGTTCGATATGGTCTAAAAGGCGACCCGGCGTCGCCGTCAAAATTTCGACACCACGACGAAGCATGTCGGACTGCGGACGGAAATCCACACCGCCATAGACCACCCCCACACGCAACGGCGTATCAGCCGCATACTGCATCATATTGGTCGACACCTGATCAGCGAGTTCACGCGTCGGCGTCAAAATGAGTGCACGGACAGGATGGCGTGCGGGCGACATTGACGTATTGGCATGACGAAGAATGCGAGCAATGAGCGGCAGACCAAACCCTGCCGTTTTACCCGTGCCCGTTTGCGCCGCGCCCATGACGTCTCCCCCCTTCATGACCACGGGAATGGCTTCAAGCTGAATCGGCGTCGGTTCCTTGTAGCCGATGCGCTCAATCGCGGAAAGGATGCGGGGGTCGAGATTAAATTGTTCGAACGATGACATGCTGTTTGGCGTTCTCTTTTGAAATGTTGATCAGGAACCGTTCAAGATCCATACCCAAAATCACGCAGGATGGCTCTCAAAGATGGGTATTTTAACGGAAACGGCTCATGCAGACAAAACAGCGAAGGCTCCGCGAAGGAGCCTCCTATAAAGAGGCCTCAGGTACCCTGAGACCTCTCGCGTCGGTTCAAAAGAACCGTAGATTAGTTTTCGCTCAAGTAGTCGCGCAAACGTTCCTGGAAATCCGGACTACGAAGCTTACGGATAGCCGCAGACTCGATCTGGCGAACGCGTTCACGGGTAAGACCTAAAGCCTGACCCACTTCTTCGAGCGTATGGTCCTTGTTGGTACCAATGCCATAACGAAGACGAAGCACCTGAGCTTCGCGCGGCGCGAGTTCGTCGAGCGACTTCTTGATGCAGTCGACCATCGAGCGATCCTGGAACGCACGGCTCGGATCGTCATGCTCGTCGCCACGCACAAAGTCGAGCTTCGTTGCATCTTCGTCGTCACCAATTGGCGCGTCGATCGACTCAACACCACGCATCGCCTGCGTCAACAACTGCACCTTGGCGAGCGGCAAATCAGCCAATTCAGCCAATTCTTGTTCCGTCGGCTGACGACCATTTTGCTGCAAGAACTGCTGCTTTTGACGACGAATCTTGTTGTAAGACTCAGTCATATGAACCGGAATACGAATCGTATTGCCAAAGTCAGCCACAGCACGGGTCACCGACTGACGAACCCACCACGTCGCGTAGGTCGAGAACTTGTAACCACGGCGATACTCGAACTTATCCACGGCCTTCATCAAGCCCAAGTTACCTTCTTGGATCAAGTCCGTCATCGCGAGACCACGATTAACGTACCCCTTGGCAATCGAAATCACCAAACGAAGGTTCGCTTCAATCATGCGAGCCTTGGCCTGCATGAGGTTCGTCTGAGCCAATTTCAAAAGGCGAGACAATTCACGCTGCTGCGCGATCGTCATCATGGCCTTTTCTTCGAGGACACGCAAACGATCTTGCTCTTCACGAAGAACGCCTAAGTTACGGGCCACAGCTTCAGCCCAACTGGTATCCGACTCGGCCACCATCTCAAAGACATTGCTTTGGGTCGGATTACCATTGATGATGGCTAGCGTCGCACGCGGCGGCATACGGCACTGATCAGCCAACACATGGCGGATATTCTTCAGAATCGAGGTCACCGTGGCCATATGGTTCGTCACATCTTCAGAGAGCTGCGTGACCACCTTCACGGAGAAGCGCACGGGCGCCAAAATTTCAGCAATACGGGCACAAGCGGCATCGTAAGCCTTGGCGTCACCCTGACCACAAGCATTCGCACGCACGACATCGAGCTGCTGACGGCATTCTTCAAAGATGCTCAAAACGCGCGCACGCATTTCTTCGAGCTGTTCAGCCGTCATGGCAGCGGCACCAATATCGGTCGTATTGTCAGCAACATTGACGTCCACGTCATCGGCTTCGTTATCAGCCAGATGATCGTCTTCAACGGATGCTTCCGTTTCAGTCGTATTTTCAATATGATCAGTGAACCCGTCCACCAACGTATCCACAGCGATCGACGTATCGTGAAGCCCTTCGGCCATTTCGCAAAGCGAAGCCACCACCATCGGATACTGCACCAAAGTCGTCACCAAACGACCCGTGAACATTTCGATCGACTTAGCGACTTCAATTTCGCCCGCGCGGGTCAAGAGTTTATGCGACCCCACGCCACGCAAATAAGCACGAAGCGGATCCTTAGAAAGACCAGCTGACTCTTCAGGCGTGAGCATTGCGGCAGCATCATCTTCGTCGATTTCTTCTGCATCATCAACGCCATTGCCCGTGATCAACATATCGTCTTCGTCAGGCACCGATTCAAACACCTTGATCGACAAACGACCCAAGGCTTCGGAAATTTCCTGAACATTTTCCGTCGTACGAACGGCACTTTCGGGCAAATGGTCATTAATTTCTTCAACCGTCACCCAACCACGTGAACGCCCCAAACGTACCAAAGCACCATAGCCGTTGCCCACAGTAGCTAAACGGCGAGATGCCGCAGTCGAAATTGGAACTTGGCCCTTGGCGCTTTCCCCTTCCCACTTAACAAGTTCAACAGCCTCTTCATCAACAACGGTATCTTCGTCATCAATGTCGCTGTCAACATGATCAAAAGCGTCTTCGTTCCTCTTCATCTGTCCTATCTCTCGTTAACAGAGCGCATTTTTTTGCGATGGCTCCGCTCGCTCAAATCCTCGCCAAAGGGCCTCATCACGACACACAGTTCTCCGCCTCTTTTCATCTCGAACGTTTTTTCTATCATGACGTTCTTTCTGACACTTCAGAGCTGGCGTGAGACACCTTCGTTCATCGTGCATCAAGCACACAGTGGCACTATCTGTTTCTTTTTCGCGTCATTCTCTCGGTATTGCTCAGTCACCTGCCGTTTCATTGTAGGTATCCGAAGTCCGTCTACATTGATCAAGCCGTCTTCGGCGGTTCAGGTCGCGCAATCTGTCCGACACCTTGCTACAAGCGATTTCGAACGGCGAAAAAGGGGTCTAGCATAACACTCCCCATTACTCTTTTCAACCAAAAAAAGCAAGAAAAGCCGTTTACAAACTTACTAGTATTAACCCTTAAACTTCAACCGATAACATCAAAAAAGGCGGTCTTTTTGAACCGCCTTTTGGGTGTGAAGTCACAATGCTTCGATCAATCCTTACTGTCGCTTTCGACAAAACTACGAAGCTTGTCAGCTCGAGAGGGGTGACGCAACTTACGTAAAGCCTTGGTTTCAATCTGGCGAATACGTTCACGCGTCACATCAAACTGCTTACCAACTTCTTCAAGCGTATGATCAGACTGCATTTCAATACCAAAACGCATACGAAGCACCTTGGCTTCACGCGGTGATAAGCTATCGAGCACCTGGCGAACCGTTTCAGATAAGCTCGTATTCTGAATAGCTTCAGCTGGTGCCACTGTCTGCGTATCTTCTAGGAAATCACCCAAATGCGAATCGTCATCGTCCCCGATCGGCGTTTCCATCGAAATCGGTTCCTTCGCGATCTTCATAATCTTCAGAATCTTTTCTTCGGGCAATTCCATCAATTCTGCGAGTTCACGAGAATCGGGTTCAACACCTGTTTCTTGAAGGATCTGACGTGTAATACGATTCATGCGATTGATGGTTTCAATCATATGGACCGGAATACGAATCGTACGGGCCTGGTCAGCAATCGAACGTGTAATCGCCTGGCGAATCCACCACGTGGCATAGGTCGAGAACTTATAGCCGCGACGATATTCAAACTTGTCGACAGCCTTCATCAAGCCGACGTTCCCTTCTTGAATCAAGTCAAGGAACTGCAAACCACGATTGGTGTACTTCTTGGCAATCGAAATCACGAGACGCAAGTTGGCTTCCGTCATTTCGCGCTTCGCGTTACGAGCTTTGGCTTCACCCGTGGCCATCTGTTTATAGATGTCAAAGAGTTCAGGCACCGTCATATAGGCGCGCTTAACTAAGGCCACCAAGTTACGCTGCTCTTCTTGCACCGTTGGCTTCAAGTGTTCGATATATTCCTGACGGCTTGCGTTGGCCGCAGCAATTTCATCCATCCAATCAAGATCGGTTGACTTAAGAGGGAAGCTCGACAAGAACCATTCACGGTTTAAGCCAGCACGACGCACCAGTTCGTTATACATCGTCTTTTGACGGGCACGCACTTCTTCGATCGTAGCACGCAACAATTCACAAAGCTTGTCAGCGGTCTTGGCCGTAAAGCGAATGGCCATCAATTCTTGCTGAATCGTATCCTTCAAGTCTTCAAGCTTAGGACTGCCGTAGCCTTCGGTTTCAACGAGCTGCTTTAAATCTTCGAAATGGGCTTCAACGCTCGCAAAGACTTCAAGACTCTTAGACTTCATCTCTTCGAGCTGATCCACCGTCATGGCCGATGCCCCCATATCGGTTTCATCGTCGTTATGGCCAATAACGTTACCCGTATCGTCAGGCATCACTAAACCATCGACAATCTCGTCAATGGCGGTCGTACCTTCTTGGATCTCATGGGCGTATTTCACAATGGCTTCAATCGTCACCGGGCAACGAGAGATTGCAAGCACCATGTGCTTGAGGCCATCTTCAATACGCTTACTGATTTCAATTTCGCCTTCACGCGAAAGCAATTCGACGGAACCCATTTCACGCATATAAATGCGAACCGGGTCGGTCGTACGGCCAAATTCACTATCGACCGTCGACAAAGCGGCTTCAGCTTCTTCTTCCGCGTCATCTTCACTTGCCACCGAATCATTACTCATCATGGCAAGCGTATCTTCATCAGGGGCAGACTCAAAGACCTGGATATGAAGATTCGATAAAATCGCGACAACCGTCTCGATAGCATCATCATCAATGATGCTATTAGGCAGATTGTCGTTAATTTCGCCGTAGGTCACATAACCACGTTCACGCCCCATGCGAATGAGCGTAAAGAGCTTGGAGCGACGGTCTTCAGTCGACTCATCATCGCCCTCATAGCCACTCAGCAAAGCGCTCTTTTTATCTTTAGCACTACGCGCCTTACGTGTACGACGCTGCGTCGGATCAGCCTCCGTCGACTCTCCCTCTTCGTCAGGCAAGTCGTCTGGCAAATCGGGAATATCTTCGGCATATTCCGTATCGACGTCATCGTCAAGTACATCGGCATAGTCGCCGCTACCATCATCATCGTATTCGGCAAGATCATCGTCATCAGACGTTTTTTTCTTTGTCGATTTTTTACGACCCTTCGTCGTCTTTTTAGTCGCGGGCTTAGCAGCGGCATCTGTCTTTTTCTTGGTACGGCGCGTTTTCTTGACAGGTGCAGCTTCTTCAGACGCTTCTTCATCTGTCGTAGCTGACGTTTCCGACGACGCTTCAGTTTCTTTTGCCTCAACCGTTTTCTTCGTACGGCGACGCGTCGTCTTTGGCTTGACCTCTTCCTCAGACGAGTCTTCTACAGAAAGCGTTAAACCTGTCGTTTCAAGCGTGGTCGCCGACTGATCGGCCTTGGTCGAACGCTTCGCAGGGGCGCGTTTTTTCTTCGCCGTAGCCGTCTGAGGAGCCTGCTCTTCTACCGTTACATTTGCAGACTCATCAACCGTCGTTTTCTTGGAAACAGCCATACCTATCCTCTATCATGAGAAGGCAGTTCATTATCGTCGGTCTAACAAAGAAACAATACCGACACACCGCCCCTCTGCGTTCGCACAGCGCTGCCGTGCCACCCGCGTGAAACATGAGGAGATCACTCCTCAGCCGCCGCTGCATTAGAGACCAGCCTCTGAGTCCCTTTTGCATCTTTTGCTCTGTCCTCTCGCGAAAAACCCTTAAAAGCACACAGCAAAAGAATCGCAACGAAGCCGTCCGACGTATCTCTATCATCTTTTTTCGCAATCTTTGCAAAAAAGTTGGCTTTCGCACTTGACAAAGACAGAGACAATGACTTAATCATTTTGCCACATACGGCACAAAAAGTGGTTAGTTGGTTAGCGCAATCCCTTGCTTTACAAACACAATTTAGGGATAAAAAGTCTGCTTTAAATCAACAGTTAGCCAAAAATAAGCACAATACTAGTATTTTCCCTAATATTAACCTAAGAGGTTAAAATCACGCTTTTTGCGCAAAAACCCACGGACACATCCAGCGTTCGAGTAAACCAATGGCGCCATAAAGCACGAGCCCTAAAATGCTCATCCCAAGAATGGCATTAAACATCGCCAACACGTCGCCCATACCCCAAGCATCCATAATAAGAAAACCTAAGCCTGTGGTTGTTGCAAAGCTTTCAGCCAAAAAGAGCACGGCGACCGCCGTTCCGCTAGCCACCTTGAGGGATGTGAAAAGCGCGGGAAGCGCAGCTGGAATATAAATATGACGGATGGCTTCTCGGGTTGTGCCACCCATCGAGCGAAAGGCTTTGGTATACGCGGGGTCGATACTCAACGCCCCCTCACGAATGATGACCAAGATCTGATAACCCGTTGTGAGCGCAATCAACAATACGCGTGACGCGTCACCCAAACCAACCAATGTAAAGAAGACGGGTAATAAAACGATTTTAGGGAGCGGATAGGTAATAAAAAGCAGCGGGCTCCCTACGAGATCTGCCGCACGCCAGTGACCAAGCAAAAGCCCCAAAGGGAATGCCACAGAGACAGCCGCTACCAAACCCACAACCAAACGCCATAAGCTAATGAGAATATGCGACCAAAATTCGGCCGTCATCAAGGATGAGGCAAAAAGCGTTAAGGTTGCGATCGGATCGGGTAAAAGATCTGGTCCGAGCGCCACGGCACCCATATGCCAAAGCGCCCCCAAAAAAGCAAAGCCGAGGATATAACGAAGTACGATCATTCGTCGTCCTCCTTCGCCGCAGCAGCAGCCAAGCCAGCATGAATGCGATGTACCGTATCGTAAAAGGCTGGATGATCACGATCGCCACACCCTAACTCAGGCACATAAGCAGGATTAGCAAAAAACTCAGGCGCTTGACGACCATGGGGCGCCAACATCAAAACATGCGAACCTAAAGCCACTGCTTCACTGATATCGTGCGTCACCAAAATGACGCTACACGGATGACGTCGGCGTAAGCGCGCCAGGCACGCTTGCATACGTGCACGAAGCAAGGCGTCTAGAGCCGAAAAAGGTTCGTCCATAAAAAGTACTTGTGGGCGAACAATCAAAGCGCGCCCCAAAGCGAGACGCTGACGTTGTCCCCCTGAGAGTTCTGATGGGAATCGCTCTTCTAGCCCCGTGAGTTTTAATTCACTCAACATTTCAGCCGTGAGTGCTTCAACATCCCCTAAGCCGACGCCTGCCCCAATTTTGAGAGGTAGGGCTAGATTTTCGCGCACGCGCTTCCACGGAAATAGGCCTAAGTGTTGCCACACGAAGCTCGATCGAATCGACTTGATCGTTTTGGCTTCGCCTTGCGTCCCTTGCCATTCAATTGTGCCCGCTTGCAAAGAGCGTAATCCTGCTAAAGCAGTCAGAAGGGTTGACTTACCACACCCAGACTCACCCACAATGGCGAGTGAACCACCGGGCGGCAACGCAAAGCTCAAGTCTTTAATCACAGGCGTACGGTCGTAGCCCAGTGTCACATGCGCGCACGAAACCCCAAGCGCGTCTTCGTGTGACGAAAAACGCGTGGGTTGCGACAAGGTTGAAGTGAATGAAGGGACTTTCACGAGGCTTGAACCTTTATTGGCCTACGGTCGTGACCACCACGTTTTCGTAAGCTGGCACCGCTTTGATCATGCCTTTTTTAACCATCCACTCGCCAACACGCGTCACGTCCGAAGCGGTTGGCAAAGGCGGCAAACCGTCTTTCGTGCCAAACATCGAAAAGCGAACCATCTTGTAATCCTTGGCCACAGGTGCGGGTAAGAGCCCCTTTTTCACCATCACGGCGCGGAAACGATCGGGTTCAGACTCAATCAACTTGGCCGCTTCGGCCACTGCTTCACGGAACCCCGTCACCGTCTCAGGCTTTAACTTTTCTTGACGTAAAGCCACAACAGCCAATGCTTCGTTGATCGCGCGGTCATCCCAAATCACACGACCGCCGCGAGCTTCAACCACTGACACCAAGGGTTCCGGCAACATGGCCGTTGCCACCTTACCAGTTTGAAGCATCTGCAAACGAATGGGGATTTGTTTAACTTCTAAGTTTTTGAGCGCCCCCTCGGGGAGCTTTTCGACGGTCGTCATACGATCGAGCAAATAGTCGATAATCGTCGCCGAACTCATCGCCGTTTCGGTTCCCTTTAGATCAGCCAAAGACTTAATCTCTTCAGCCGCCTTGGGTGAGACCACCAAACCAAACGCACGTTGGTCTTGATGCGTATGTGTTGTTGTGAGAATGACTGCTTGCGGTACACCGCGTTCGTTTTGAGTAAAAACATTCATCAAGTCACCAAAGTGACCATCCAAACGCCCCGCACGCATGGCGGCACCTAACTCAAGCGCCGACTTAAATGGAACGACTTCCACGTCTAAGCCCTTGGCTTTAAAGAGCGACTCATCAGCCGCGACGTGAAGCACAATCGAATCAGCCGCAGGCAACACACCAATACGTAAAGTTTCAGCGTGGGTGCTAGCCATCATGAGGCCTAACACCATGGTTGCGGCAAGCATCTTTTGATTCATCTGTCGTTCTCCTTCTTTCGTATCCTCAGAGACCTGTATTGAGATCCGCATCTGAGTCTGACATATCCTCATAGACATAAGGCGCTTCGTCATCTGGAGGCACCTCGTCGGGGAGCCCTGAATAATCATATTCTTCCATACTTGGCGGCATTGCATCAGAGGATAAATCAGCCGTACCCTCCCAAGCCCCTTCAGACGTACCGATCGCTTCAGGCATTGGCACAGGTATTTGAGGTTCTAGCGCCTCAACTGCCACAGATGTCGCCATAGCAGCCGCGCGCGCACCTTCACGTGCCGACAAGGCTTCACGCACATGCGCCATACGGTCTTGCGGAGCTGTTGCAACCGTTGCCCCATCTGTCGACTCAGACTTACCACGCAAAAAGAGTTGCAACTTTGCGACGATGGGATTGTTCGACAAGGTCACATTGTCGGGCTCATCTCGCATCGAAGCCGCTTGTTGCGCATCAAAACGCGCCTGCGTTTCTTGACGTAAGCGATAGCCTCGCTCATCAATCTTGGCTTCATCAGCGAGCTTTTGAAGTTCGGCACGACGGTCATTGAGCTTACGCATCGCGTCCATGTCACGTGCCGCATCGTGCGCCATTTGCTCAATACGTGCCTTCGTGCGTTCGAGCTCTAATTCGATAAACGCCTTTCGCACTTCCATGCGTGCGCCTTCTTCTGGCGTACCTGTCGTCAACTCTTCGGTGAGCAACGTCTCGTAATAAGCAATATGCTCACTCTCAGCCAAGCGCATCAAAAGGCTCGCTGGATTTAAATGCCCGCCATCCTCTTCAGCGGCCGCGGCACGCCACACTTCAACAATACGCTCTGCAGCTGGATGCGGACTCGTCAAAAATTCTTCTTCGATGGCGTGACTATATTCCGTGACCAATGACGGGTACGACAAGAAGCACTGCAAAATGCGTTCACGAATATCTTTGACACGCAATCGTGGTTCCGACGCCGGACGCTGCCAACGCGCATTGCGACCATAACGATCATTACCACGACGCCAAGGCTTATCACCTCCAAAGGTCGATACCGGTGCACGAGCAGGTACCAAACCAAATTGCTTTTCGATATCTTCGACTTGTAGGCGCGCAATACCGGCCAACTCACGGATTAAGACGGAACGCAAAATCGGTGCGTGTTGCATCGAAAGCACCCAAGGCTTGGCTTCAGCCACCACCTTGGCACGCTCTTCGGCATACATCAGCTCTTTGCCTTCAAGGAGCAAATGCTTCATAAAGTCCGTGAGACCATACGCCTTGTCGATTTGACGCTCGAACCCTTCAGGGCCTTCGGCTTTGATCAAGCTATCAGGGTCGTGCTCTGGCGGCAAGAGAATAAAACCCGCCTTTTGAACGTCACTAATCACCGGCAACGTTGCCTCAAGGGCACGACGTGCCGCCTTACGACCTGCGGCATCCCCATCAAACGAAAAGAACACCGCGTCCGTTAATTTGAAAAGTTTACGAACGTGTTCGGGCGTAATCGATGTCCCCAACGCCGCCACGGCCTCTCTAAAGCCCGCTTGCGACAACTGGATAACGTCCATATAGCCTTCACAGACAATGGCACGCCCCTTGGCATGAATCGCATCACGCCCTTCAAAGTAACCATAGAGTTCGCTACCTTTATGGTAAATCGGCGTTTCAGGGCTATTGAGATACTTCGGTTGCTCGTCCCCCTTCATGGTACGAGCACCAAACCCAATCACTAAGCCTTTGGCATTACGAATCGGAAACATGATGCGTCCACGAAACGCATCATAGCGACGGCCATTTTTGGTGTTAATGAGCCCGCAGTCTTCAAGCGCTTTGTCGTTATAGCGCTCTCCAAACACACGCTGAAGCGAGTGCCAATCATCAGGTGAATAACCCAGACCAAAGGTCTGCGCTGTCGCCCCCGTGATTTGTCGATTCTTTAAATACTCTGCAGCAAAGGGCGTATTACGTAACTGTTCTGTATAGAAGTTCGCCGCCTCACCCATATAGTCGGTCAGGGTACGCGCTTTTTGACGTGCCTCACGCTTGGCTGGTGACTGATCTTCAGGCACATCCATGGCGTAAAGGCTAGCCAACTTCTTGACGGCATCAGGGAACTCAAGTCCCTCATACTTCATGATGAAGCCAATGGCATTACCAGCTTCACCACACCCAAAGCACTTAAAGAATTGTTTGGTTTGACTAACTGAAAAAGAAGGCGTTTTTTCTTTATGGAAAGGGCAACAAGCCATCCAGTTGCGACCGGCTTTTTTGAGTGGGACATAGCGATTAATCACGTCGACAATATCGGCGCGATCAAGTAGTCCTGTAATAAAGCCCTCTGGGATCATAATGAATGTCGCAAAAGAAAAAAGAGACACCTAACGTTTCTTTGGCAAAAGACCGCTAGGTTAAATGGTTTATTTTATCGCACAAATACAAAAGCCCATCGTCGTTAAACGATGAGCTGACACAGCTAGACGATCATTGATCAGTCTCTCATAAATAAGAAAAACCGCCCAGAAGCGAACTCCTGAGCGGTATTCCTGCGTTTATGAACGTACGACTTAAAGCAGCCGTACCCGCCATGCAGTCTCGATCAACGATTAGGCGGTGAGCTTCGCCTTAACGAGAGCGCTGACCTTGCCCATATCGGCACGGCCCGTCACCTTCGGCTTAACGATCGCCATCACCTTGCCCATAGCAGCCATACCCGTCATGCCAACTTCGGCAATGGCGGCTTCGACTACTGCAGCGATTTCTTCGTCGGATAAGCCCTTCGGAAGATACGCTTCGAGCACTTTGATTTCAGCGGCTTCACGTTCAGCGAGATCCTGACGGTCACCCGCCAAATACTGCTGAACCGAATCCTGACGCTGCTTGACCATCTTGGCAATCACCGAGAGAATCAATGCATCGTCTGCTTCGATCTGTTCGTCGACCTCACGCTGCTTAATTGCGGCAAGGAGCAAACGAATCGTGCTCAGACTCGCCGCGTCATGCGCACGCATGGCAGCCTTCATATCTTCGCGGATTCTGTCCTTAATCATCACCATCCTTCGTGAGGAAAAATTAATTGTCTGTCATGCTTTGTGCCGCCGCCCAACCGACAGCACGGGAATCGAATGCATCGCACTCGACGCCGAATCGGAAACTCTAGATTAGTAGAGCTTCTTCGGGAGCATCATGCTGCGAAGACGCTTGTAGTGGCGCTTAACAGCAGCAGCCTTCTTACGCTTACGTTCAGCGGTGGGCTTTTCGTAGAACTCGCGAGCGCGGAGTTCGGTAAGGAGACCAGACTTTTCGATGGTGCGCTTGAAGCGGCGGAGGGCAACTTCAAACGGTTCGTTTTCTTTAACGCGGATAGTAGGCATTAGAACCTAACCTCAGTAAACAGTGTGATGACCCGGAAATCAAATGAAAAACCTCCTGCATCTCTGGTTCCGGGACAAGAGACGGAGGCCGAAAAATCGCGTGACGAATGAACCTAAAAAGACACCTTCTTCACGTCGAGTGCGGCATTTTGACATAAAACCTTGGGAGAATTCAAACCGATCCTGCATTTTTTTACACGTCGCCCTCAAAAAGGCTCTAGAATTTTCCGCACTATGCTAGTTCTCGGTATTGAATCCTCCTGCGACGAGACGGGAGCTGCCCTTATTTCTTCGGATAAGGATGGCCTCCTCGCAGATGCCCTTTATTCCCAAATCGACATGCACCGTGCCTATGGTGGCGTGGTGCCTGAGCTCGCCAGTCGCGACCACATTCGACGTGCCGTTGCCCTTGTTGACGAAGTACTTGTCAAAGCAGGCAAAACGCGTGCCGATATTGATGCCATTGCCGTTACCGAAGGGCCTGGTCTTGCTGGCGCCCTCTTGGCAGGTGCTGGCGTGGCCCACGCGATCGGTTGGGCACTTGATATTCCAGTTTTGGGCGTCCATCACTTGGAAGGTCACTTATTAGCCGCTCGCCTCTCAGACCCTGCGCCCGAATTTCCCTTCTTGGCGCTCTTGGTGTCTGGCGGCCATACGCAAATCATGAAAGTCGAACGCTTTGGCTCTTATGAAATGCTTGGCCAAACATTAGATGATGCCGCTGGCGAAGCCTTTGATAAAACCGCGCAACTCTTAGGTCTTCCCTACCCTGGTGGCCCAGCTGTCTCTAAGCTCGCTGAAGAAGGCGAATCTGGCGCCATTGAATTAGCGCGCCCCATGATTCATGCTCCGAATTTAGACATGAGCTTCTCGGGGCTTAAGACCTCAGTCTTAACAGCAGTCCATGCTGCTGAAGATCCTCAAGACGAAACCTTCCGTCGTAATCTTGCTCGAGGCTTTGTCGACGCCTTGGTTGATGTGCTTGCCGCCAAGCTCGTTCGTGCGATGAAGCAAACGGGGCTCAAGAATGTCGTGGTCGCAGGTGGTGTCTCAGCCAATCGACAGCTTCGTAACCGACTCACAGGCGAAGTGCGTCGTCGTCGCGGTCAGATCTTTTATCCACCGATGCGCCTTTGTACCGATAACGGCGCCATGATTGCTGCGGCAGGCTTGGCTCGCCTTGAAAGTATGACTCCAGAAGAGCTTGAAGCACTCAAGGCTAAACGCTCATTTGGTGTCAATCCGCGTTGGGCACTAAACACCCTTTAGGCTCATTTATTGCCACGATAAAAGTAACGGGACGCACTCATCGTAGCGCCGAAACTCCCGGATCACTAGATCTACATCAGCATGAGATAGATCAAATAACAGAGAAATAAAAGCAAA
>ERZ826016.743-NODE-743-length-37662-cov-5.955567_pt1 | contig 37662 bp, 39 predicted proteins | sample MGYA00519872_ERZ826016 | MGnify/ENA primary metagenome ERZ826016 (study PRJEB31778, sample SAMEA3449218) | human gut metagenome | biome: human gut; feature: human-associated habitat; material: faeces | place: United Kingdom | collected 2010/2012 ... | reverse complement strand
GGGTCTCAAAATTTAGGCCGGAAACGCGCGGCGGCGCTCCCTTTCTTGGCCGACACTCTTTCACGGCGGCGGGAAAGAATGTCGGAGACCATGGAATCTCATTCCAAAAATGAAAACAGTCGTGTGTTTCGGACACGTACGGTCTCTCTATGTGGCCTCGCCCCGACAGCTTCGTCAGGGCAGCCTTGCCCGCCTGCGTACGCCCGGCCTGTGCAGAAAACAATTTCACAGTGATGCAGGTCCGCCCCTTCCTGCGTCATCCCGTACGGCACCGTGATGCTGCCTCCGCTCCCGCATGAACCCACAGGCCCCGCATCGCAAATGCGCCCTGCTTCCTCAGGAGCGGGCAGGTACCGCTCCGCCATGTGGGCTCGCGTCTGCGCCCCGCAGGGCAAACAAAAAAGGAGCCACCGAAGCGGTTCCCTTTCCTGTTCTTATTCGTCCCGGAAGACGAGCTTCGCCACGTCCGGCCGCGCGTAGTGGCCACACACGTCGTGCTCCATGCGGCTCGCCGGGACCTTCTGCATATCCAGCTCCGCGTAGAGGATGCCCTCCTTGTCCCAGAGCGTGTCCGTCACGGCGTGGCCCGAGGGATCGATGACGCAGCTCCCGCCGCGGCACACCGTTTCCGGCAGGCGCGCGATCTCCGCCCGGGCCGTCTCGGAGAGATCGGCGGGGGAGGAGGCCTTCGGAATGATCATGTCGCAGTTCACGAAGTAGCAGTGCCCTTCGATGGCGATGTGGCGGATGGTGTGCTGCCATTCCGGATTGTCGTTCGTATTCGGCGAGATGTAGAGCGTCACGCCCTTCTGGTAGAGCGCCGCCCGAGCGAGGGGCATGTAGCTCTCCCAGCAGATCATGCTGCCCATGGGGCCCCACGGCGTGTCCATGACGGGGAAGAAATCCCGGTCCGCGTCGCCCCATACCACGCGCTCGCTGCCCGTGGGCTTCAGCTTCCGATGGTTCATCACCGTGCCGTCCGGGGAAATGAATACGTTGGAATTGTAGAGCGTCGCCGTCACGGCGTCCCGTTCGGAGATGCCCATGGAGAGGTACACGCCGTATTTCCGGGCCGCTTCGGCGAGCGCGTCCGTCTCCGGGCCGGGGACGAGGATGGACGCGTCGTAGTAGCGCTTCCAGTCGCGGCGGCCTTCCTCCGTGCGGCTCCCCACGGTGAATCCGAACGTCATCCCGTAGGGGTAGCCCGGGATGAAGAGTTCCGGGAAAACGATGAGCTCCGCGCCCTTCTGCGCGGCTTCCCCGATGAGGCGGAGCGCCTTTGCGAGACAGGCGTCCGTATCGAAAAGCACCGGCGCGGCCTGGACGACCGCGATGCGGCACGTGTCTTTGAGCGGTTTCATGAGAGATTCCTTCCTTTCGTGAAATACAGGGGATTGCCCGTAGTATAGCATGCAACGGGAGCGCCGGCTATGCGCCGGGCGCGCCTTTCCGCCGCGCCTGATACGACGCGCCCCACGCGGCCATGGCCTCCAGCACGGGGGAGAGGCTCCGGCCCGTCTCCGTGAGTGTGTACTCCACCCGGGGCGGCACCTCGGGGTAGACCGTCCGCGTGAGGAGCCCCTTCTCCTCCATGGCGCGGAGATTCGCCGTGAGCACCTTCTGCGAGATGTGGCCGATGGAGCGCTTGAGCTCGCTGAACCGCTTCGTCCCGCCCATGAGATCGCGCAGGATGAGCACCGCCCAGCGGCTGCTGATGAGCGCGAGCGTCGTCTCCACCGGACACGCCGGCAGCGTCATGGGTTGTTCCATGGTATCCCTCCTCAGTTTCCAAAAGGAACCTGCAGCACAAAATTGTGCCTTCTTCCGAATTTGCCCCTATGCCTGTATCATAAAGGCATCCCAGGGAAATGGCAAGACAGAAAGGAAGGATACGTATGAAATTCGCAGTACTTTGCGCCAATGGCAGGGCGGGAAAGTGTATCGCTGCCGAAGCGGTCCGCCGCGGGCACGATGTGACCGCTTTCGTGAGGGGAGAGAATCGCTCCGCCGCGTCAAAGGCCGTGGTGAAAGACCTCTTCGACATCACGCGGGACGACCTTGCCGGCTATGACGCGGTCGTGGACGCTTTCGGAGCGTGGACGGCGGAGACCGTGCCGCAGCACGTGTCGTCCCTCTGCCATCTCTGCGGCTGCCTCTCCGGCACGGAGACGCGGCTCCTCGTCGTGGGCGGCGCGGGCAGCCTCTACACCGACGCCTCTCACCGCCTGCGCGTCATGGACACGCCGGATTTCCCCGAGAGCTGGAAACCGCTGGCGCAGGCCATGGGCGAAGCACTCGCCGAACTCCGCACGCGCAGCGACGTACGCTGGACCTACATCAGCCCTGCGGCAGATTTTCAGGCAGACGGCGCGAAGACCGGCCGCTGGCTCATCGGCGGGGAAGAGCTCCCCGTGAACGCCCGCGGAGAAAGCCGCGTGAGCTACGCCGACTACGCCGCGGCCCTGCTGGATGAAGCCGAGCAGGGCGCGCACATCGGCGAGCGCATCTCCGTGTGCGGCGCGTGAACAGACACCGGCTTTCTATGGACGGCCGCAGAGGCCTGGCCGTATACATCATGCCGGCACAAATGGATAGAAGGATTTCCTCCGTGGAAGGGAAAAGGGACGGGCGGACGCTCGTCTTTTTTGTGCGGGCGGGAAATTGCATGTTTCTCCGGACTTTGCTTATAATACAATCAATAGTTCATTCGGCATCGGCAGGTCCTGCCGGACAGGCCCGGAAAGGCGGGAGGCGGCCATGACATCGAATTTCGCATTTCTCAAAGACAATTTCCCATCCCTCTCTCAGCTCGGCGAGCTGGCGGAGCGCTACTGGCAGAGCGACCCCAACTCCTGCCTCATCAAGCTCGGCATGATGGGGGAGACCATGGTGAATCTCATGTACCGCTACGACCGCATTCCCTTTCCCGAAGAAGACAACGCGGCGCGGCGCATCAATGAGCTGTACCGGGAAGGCCTTCTCACGCAGGACATGCAGGACCTCTTCCATCTCCTGCGCAAAGCGCGGAATCGGGCCGTGCACGAGAACCTCGCCTCCGCCGAAGCGAGCGCCCGGCTTCTGCCCGTGGCCTACGGCATCGCCGAATGGTTCATGCAGACCTACGGCGACTACCACTACGAACACCGCCCCTTCGTCATGCCGGCGGCCGGCGCGGCCCCCGCAGCCGCTCCCGCCGCAGACCGGGAAGCGCGGAGAGAAAAGGAAGACGCCGAGACGAAGCGCCTCCAGCAGCGGGAGACCGAGCGCGCCGCCGCCATCGCGCCGAAAACGTCCGACGCACAGCAGAAAGGCGTCGCCGCCCGCCGTCGCAAGAGCCGCCTGAACGCGCAGAAGCGTACCCTCACCGAAGCCGAGACCCGCGTCCTCATCGACGAAGCGCTGCGCGAAGTGGGGTGGGAGGCAGACAGCACCGGGCGCACCTGGGCCGGCGGCGCGCGCCCGGCGAAAGGCGTCAATCAGGCCATCGCCGAATGGCCCTGCGAAGGGAAGCGCCGCGCCGACTACGCCCTCTTCATCGGACTGGACCTCGTCGGCCTCATCGAAGCGAAAGCCATCGACAAAGACGTATCCGCCATCCTCGGCTCGCAGGGCAAAGAATACGCCGCCTCCGTCCTCGCCGCCGGCGGGGCCCGCACCCTCGGCCAGTGGGGCAGCTACCGCGTGCCCTTCATTTTCGCCGCCAACGGACGTCCCTATCTGGCCCAGTACGAAGAAGCCTCCGGCGTGTGGTTTCAGGACCTGCGCGGCTGCGGCGCGCCCCGCGCCCTCAAAGGCTGGATGAGCCCGGACGGTCTGCGGGACTACCTCGCTGCCGACGCCGAAAAAGGAAATCAGGCGCTCCGGGCGCTCCCCTTCGACTTCCTCCGCGACAAAGACGGCCTTGCCCTCCGCGACTATCAGGTCAGCGCCATCGAAGCCGTGGAGCGCGCCGTCCTCGGCGGGAAAAAGACCGCCCTCCTCGCCATGGCCACCGGCACCGGCAAGACCCGCACCGTCCTCGGCCTCCTCTACCGCCTCCTGAAGACCGGCCGCTTCCGCCGCGCCCTCTTCCTCGTCGACCGCACCGCCCTCGGCGAACAGGCCATGGACGTCTTCCAGACCGTCCGCCTCGAAGAAAATATGACGCTCACCGGGATCTACGACGTGAAAAGCCTCGGCGACCGCACCTTCGACAGAGAGACCCGCCTCCAGATCGCCACCGTGCAGGGCATGATCCAGCGTCTCCTCTACGCCGAAGACCGCCGCCCCGCCGTCACCGACTACGACCTCATCGTCGTCGACGAAGCCCACCGGGGCTACTTCCTCGACCGCGACATGACCGGCCTCGAATACGAATGCCGCGACCAGCGCGACTACCAGAGCAAGTACCGTTACGTCCTCGACTACTTCGACGCCGTGAAAGTCGGCCTCACCGCCACGCCCGCCCTCCAGACCACGGAAATCTTCGGCCTCCCCGTCTATACCTACTCCTACCGCGACGCCGTCATCGACGGATACCTGGCCGACCACGACGCGCCCCACATCATCCGCACCGAGCTTGGCTCCGAAGGCATCCACTACAGGAAAGGCGGCCGCATGCAGGTGCTGGACCTGGGCACCCACCGCATCGAGACCATCGAAAATCTCCCCGACGAACTCGACTTCGACATCGAAGACTTCAACCGGAAAGTCATCACCCGGAGCTTCAATGAAGCCGTCCTCCACGAGATCGCCCGCGACCTGAACCCCACGAACGAGAAGCGCGGCAAGACCCTCATCTACGCGGCAAATGACCGGCACGCCGACCTCATTGTGGACATCCTCAAGACATATTACGAAGCGCAGGACGTGCCAGAAGAAGCCATCCAGAAAATCACCAGCCGCACCGGCGGGGGCGACCCGCGCCGCGTCGAAGCCGCCGTGCGCGCTTTCCGCAACGAAAAATACCCGAGCATCGCCGTCACCGTCGACCTCCTCACCACCGGCATCGACGTGCCCGCCATCACCACGCTCGTCTTCCTCCGGCGCGTGAAATCCCGCATCCTCTACGAGCAGATGCTCGGCCGTGCAACCCGCCTCTGTCCCGACATCGGCAAAGACCACTTCGAGATCTACGACGCCGTGGGCGTCACCGAAATGATGCGGGACGTCACCGCCATGCCCGTCGTCGCGGTCCCTGCCGACACCTTCGCGGCCCTCGCCGATCAGCTCGCCGCCGCCGAGACCGGAGAAGACGTGGAAAATCTCGTCTCCCGCGTCCGCGCCCGCCTCGTGCGGAAATCCCGCCGCCTCACAGACGCCGCCCGGGACGACTTCGAAGATGCTGCCGGGAGCACCCCCGAAGACTTTGCGAAAAAGCTCAAGGGGATGCCTCCCGCCGCGGCCCGCGAGGCCGTCCTCGCCGTACGGGACGCCCTCCGCGCCCTCGACGTCTCCGGCAGTACCGAGTCCGCCTCCCGGCCCTATCTCGTCTTGGACGAACATGAAGACCGCATTACCGAGCACATCCGCAAATACGGCACGACCGACGACCCCGAAGACTACCTCCGCACCTTCGCTGCCTGGGTGGAAGCCCACCGCAACGACATCGACGCCATGCACATCATCTGCACCCGGCCCAAAGACCTCACCCTCGACGCCCTGCGCCGCCTGAAGACAAAACTCGACGCCGCAGGATTCAGCGAACGCCAGCTGAATACGGCCGCCTCCGAAATGACCCACAGAGAGATGGCCGCCAGCCTCATCGGATTCATCCGCCGCGCCGCCCTCGGCTCGCCCCTCGAGAGCCACAGCCGGCGCGTCGCCGAAGCCGCCGCCCGCCTCAAAGCCGCCCACGACTTCACCGCCGCTGAGAAAGACTGGATCGACCGCATGGCCGCCGTCCTCGTGAACGACAGCGTCCTCAATGCAGACACCTTCGACAAAGACCGGCGCTTCGCCTCCTGCGGAGGCTTCCGCCGCATCAATGAAAAAATTTTTGGAAATCGTCTCGCCGACGTCATCAATGAACTGAACGACTACGTATACGACGATAAAGGAAGAAGAGCATGACCACACAGGAAATCATCGCAAAACTCTGGAACCTCTGCAACGTCCTCCGCGACGACGGCATCACCTACCACCAGTACGTCACCGAGCTCACCTACATTCTTTTCCTCAAAATGGCAAAAGAAACCGGCGCGGAAAAAGACATCCCTGAGAAATGGCGCTGGGACACCCTCACCGCCCGGAGCGGCCTCGAGCTCAAGAGCCACTACCGCGCCCTCCTCGACGCCCTCGGCTCCGAAGGGCAGAGCATCGTCCGGCAGATCTATGCCGGTGCCTCGACCAATATCGACGAGCCGAAGAACCTCGAAAAAATCATCAAGACCATCGACGAGCTCGACTGGTTCTCCGCCCGGCAGGAAGGCCTCGGCAGCCTCTACGAAGGCCTCCTCGAAAAAAACGCCAACGAGAAGAAATCCGGCGCGGGCCAGTACTTCACGCCCCGCGTCCTCATCGACGTCATGACCCGCCTCACCGCGCCCCGGCCCGGCGAGCGGTGCAACGACCCCGCCTGCGGTACCTTCGGCTTCATGATCGCCGCCTTCCAGTACGTCAAAGACCACACCGACGACCTCTTCACCCTCACCGCGGAGCAGGCCGACTTTGAAGTGAAAGAAGCCTTCACCGGATGCGAACTCGTGCGCGACACCCACCGCCTCGCCCTCATGAACGCCATGCTCCACGGCCTCGAGAGTCCCATCACCCTCGGCGACACCCTCTCCGAGATCGGGAAATCCATGAAAAACTACGACGTGGTCCTCACCAATCCCCCCTTCGGCACGAAGCGCGGCGGCGAACGCGCCGCCCGGGATGACTTCACCTATCCCACCAGCAATAAGCAGCTCAACTTCCTCCAGCACATCTACCGCAGCCTCAAAGCCGACGGCCATGCCCGCGCCGCCGTGGTTCTCCCGGACAACGTCCTCTTCGCCGACGGCGACGGCGAGAAGATCCGCTGCGACCTCATGGACAAATGCCGCCTCCACACCGTCCTCCGCCTCCCTACGGGCATTTTCTACGCCCAGGGCGTGAAGACGAACGTCCTCTTCTTCACCCGCGGCCAGACCGACCGGGACAATACGGACGAAGTGTGGTTCTACGACCTCCGCACGAATATGCCCTCCTTCGGCAAGACCCATCCCCTCGCGAAAGAAGACTTCGCCGGATTCGAAGCCGCCTACACCGCCGCCGACCGCGGGGCCGTCTCCGACGAGCGGTGGAGCCGCTTCACCCGCGAAGAAATCCGGGAGAAGGGAAATACCCTCGACCTCGGCCTCATGCGCGACGCCTCCCTCGAAGACGATACCCCGATCGACCCCGCGGAGAGCGCCGAGACCGCCGCCCGCTCCCTCGAAGAAGCGGCGGCCCTCCTGCGGGACGTGGCCGCCTCCCTCCGGGCCATGGAGGTGCGGTGATGGCGAAGAAAAAAGAAATGACCCCGGCCGAGCGCCTGGCCGCCGCCCTCGTGCCCGCCGCCGAGCAGCCCTATGGAATCCCCGCCAACTGGCAGTGGGTGAGATTGGGAAGCCTCGTGAATTTACTTCGTGGTGTGTCGTACAAAAAAACAGATGTACATTTACCGAAGCAGGAAAATGATTGTCTGATTTTGCGCGGCGGAAATATTCAGGAAGGCGCGATTACATTTGATTCGGATAATGTTTACATAGATAAGAGCCTTGTAAAAAAGGAACAATTTGTAAAAGCAAATGACGTTGTTATCGTTGCGTCTACTGGTAGTGTAAAAGTCATTGGACGCGCAGGAATCGTTGATAAAGATTATTCGGATGTAGCGTTTGGAGCATTTCTTTTATTAGCGCGTCCTCGGGAAAATATCTGCAAAAAATTTGTTGATTTTTATTTTCAAAATGACCTGTATCGCAACCGGATTAAACGGATGGTCAGCGGGGTAAACATCAATAATATACGGGCGGAACATATTACAGAAGCCCCGTTTCCTCTGCCGCCGCTCGCAGAGCAGGAGCGCATCGTGGCGCGCGTGGAAGCGCTCTTTGCGAAGCTCGATGAAGCGGAAGAAAAGATCCGCGCCGCCCTCGCCGCCTTCGACCGCCGCCGCGCCGCCCTGCTCCGCGCCGCCTTCACCGGCCGCCTCACCGCCGCCTGGCGCACCGCCCACGGCCGCAGCCTCGATGAGTGGGAGAAGACTGAATTGGGAAAAGTTGCGACATGGGGCTCCGGCGGTACGCCGTCCAGAAAACATCCTGAATATTACGGCGGAACTATTCCATGGTTAAAAACCGGGGAATTGAATGACAGCGAAATTTACGATTCTGAAGAAAAAATTACAGAAAATGCGCTGAAAAATTCCAGTGCAAAAATATATCCGGAAGATACGGTGGTTGTTGCAATGTATGGAGCAACTATTGGGAAAACTGGTATTTTAAAAATAAAGGCCACAACGAATCAGGCATGTGCCTGCGCAGTATGTGGTGAGAAAATTTTTTATAGATTCCTATTTTTCTACCTGCTTTCGCAAAAATCTGATTTTATAAATAGTGGTAAGGGCGGAGCACAACCCAATATCTCACAAACGGTTTTGAAGTATTGGCCGATTTCACTTCCGCCGCTGGACGAGCAGCGGGAGATCGTGCGCGTGCTGGACGAGACCTTTGCCCGGGAAGCGCAGGCGCGGGCCGCGGCGGAGGCTGCGCTCGCCGCCGTGCCGAAGCTGCGCCGCGCCGTCCTCGCCCGGGCTTTCCGGGGAGAGCTCGGCACGAACGATCCCGCCGAGCCGCCGGCCCTCCCCGCGGACTGACCTCAAAAAAGCCCCGCCGCCTCCCGAGGCAGGACCCTTGAGAAAGGGCGGGTCTGCGTGTATAATGAAGTCACAAGCATATAGAATGATTTCCTCCATGGAAGTCAAAAGGGACGAGCGGCGGCTCGTCCCTTTTTCCTGCTCATTTTTCCGCCGCCGGATCGCCGGCCGGGCAGGGCCCTTCTCTATGAGAGGAAGATATGTATTTTTATTGCAGAAAATTTGTTCTATTTTCCTGTTGACAGGAGACGCGCAGAGGCGTATACTACAAACAGTAAGGAACAAACGTTCTGAGATAAAAGGAAGGAGGTGATGCTCATGAAAGTCCTGCGGGTGCCGCTCTTCACGCGGATGCGGGCGATGGGTACGGCGCCGGGGCGCGCGGTGCGTCTCGGCGAGCCGAGGGCGGTGCGGGTGTGCGATCTGCTGCTTACGCCGTCCGGTCCCGTGATGATGATGAAGCAGCGGGGCCGATATTTCTACGTCCCTTTCGAAGAGACGGAGCTGCGGGCCGGCGAGGCGCCGCAGAGAGGACCGAGTCCTGCCCGGGAGACCGAGGCGTGAACCGGAGCTGTCAGTGAAGGCGGTTCCGGTTTTTGTTTGCCCGGAAAGGAGGTGAGACCATGGCGAAGAAACTGAAGCTGACGTTTGCGCTGGCGGACGAGGGCACGATGAGCATGACCCTCTCCGCGCCGAAGGACGGCCTCGATGCCGGCGCCGTGCAGACGGCGGCCGCGTCCATCGTGCCGGTGCTGGAAGGCGCTTCCGGCGCGGCGGCGGAAAGCCTGACCGGGGCGGTGTACATCACCACCACCGAAGATGTGATCCTGTGAGGATCAATGTGAAGTTTGACAGAGAAAGGAGGCTGCGCGTATGGCAGCAGAAAAAGCGAAGATCGACACGAAGCTCCAGATCGTGATGACGACCGGGGAGACGGAAGCGGGGAAGCCCGCTGTGAAGACGTTCACCTTCAGCCAGATCAAGGGCGGCGCGTCGGACGACGAGCTGCTCGCCGCGGGGGAGGCTCTGGGGAGTCTCTGCGCGAACGAGCTGGACGGCGTGAAGGTGCAGGAAGTGTATTCTCTCACGGAAGGGCTGTGAGCCCGGTGAGAGTGTGAGCGGCGCGGCCGCTCGGAAGGGAACCGGCTCCGCAGGGAAAGGGAGCCGGTTTTCTCATGGAGGCAGTATGGAAAGCAAATGGTGGAAAGAACTGTGGGAGCTGCTCGTGCCCCATGTGGTGCGGTGGCTCGCGGGCCGTCTGCACGACTGGCTGGCCCGCAGGAAGGAGGAAAAATGACGGAAGAAGATATGGCCGCCGCGGCGGCTCTGGGGATCGCGGGACTGGGCATCGAGGGGGCGTGGGACAGCGCGGTGTGCTCCACCGGCGGGGACCGGCCCTCGCTGGGCGTGTCCCAGTGGGAGGGTGAGCGGGCAGACCGGCTCCTCGCGGCCATCCCGGGCGGGGCGGCCTACGCGGGCCGGCCGTGGAGCGCGCTCACGGAAGAGGACCGGCGAGCGCTCTCGGCGCTCCTCGATTCGAAAGCGGGGCGCGCTGCGCAGTGGGCGCTGCTCCTCGAAGACGCCGGGCGCTACGTGCGCGCCCTCGGGGCCATCCCCGCCCTCGGGCGGCCCCGGTGCATGGTGTACGCGGCCATGTGGTGCCCCACGTCGAAGGCGGTGGTGCTCCGCTTCCTCCGCCGTCATGAGGCGGACACGGACCTCTCGGACCTCGAGGCCGTGCATGCCCTCTTCCGCAGTGCCTACGCAGACGCGGCGGGTGTGCCCGAGTACCGCGCCGGCTACGAAGCCCGCGCCGACCGGACATACCAGTACGCCGCAGGGCTGTGATTTTAGGGGAACAAAAAAAGACCGGACGAAGCGCCGGTCTTTTTTGCGTGCAAAGAAAAACGGGACCGGTATCCGAAGATAGCAGTCCCGAGAAACGGTCGCCCGTTTTTCCTAGTAAAAACATTTTATATTATTGGATACCAGCTGTCAATAACCGTAGTAAAAAAATCGAATGAGCTCTTTATCAGACGATTTTTTATAAAAGTATGCCGCTTAAACAGCCGTTGACGGAATATTTGTAAGTCTATAGAGATTTTAGACTGAATCTCTTTACTGGAGAGTATTTTATGTACATACAAGCACGAGACTATTTGAGAAATTCTTTGATTCGACATTTTGTGGTCAATACGTTTATCACTGATATTTAGCTTTTTTAGTTCTCTATGAATTGTTCGATTAATTTTAACAGTCGCAGATTTTTCTTTTAAATCATTGAGGATGCAGTTGTTGTGGGCTGCTGCATTGCGAATAGTTTTGATGGAGAGGAAAAGATAGCTTTCATCCATCATGGGATTGATTTCCTGACGGAGAAGAGGATGGGGAAAGTCCTTGGATGCATTTTGCCAGCGCCGAGCGCAGAAACGGTAAAAAGAAATAAAGCTGCCGAAGGAAATGATTTCAACGAAGACCCAGACGGGCAGATGCGTTTTATATTTTTCATAGACTTCTGCACAGTAAGGACTTTTCGCATTTCTGGATAGTTCGGAGGCCAGATAGTTCAGGCGCTCCGGCGGAAGGGAATCCAGATAATCCTGAACGATGGTGTATCCGTCTTCTTCCGGGAGCATCGTTGCAATCCGGAGAAGTTTGACTTTGGCGAAATGCTCGATGTTCAGCGCCATTTTCAAAATGAGTTGCCGCAGGTACATATCGATGATGGCGAGATCCACCAGCTCCCCGAAGTCCAGATGGAGGTATCGCTGGCCCGTGATGTCCTTATTGTAATTTTTCCGATAGGAGCTGAGTTTGAAAAGATTGTTATTCTGTGCCAGATAATGTATGGCCTTTTCTTTTGTGTATTCAGAAAATGTAATTCCTTTTTCGGCCAGATGCTGAATCTGTTCTTCGTAAATCAGTTTTGGTTTCTGCTCCATCATAGGACTCCTTGTCGTATCGTGTGAGGATAAAAAACGGAAATTTCCGGCGCTTTTGATCGATATGTTTTCCAAACGCCTATAATTATATCACTTGCTGAATGTGGCGCCGGATCGCAGGCCCGCCGCATTGCATTTCCATTTGCATCTGTTATAAAATAATGATGTATTGTCTGATACGGGTACGGGGGCGCGGCCCCCTTTCGGAGGGAATTTATGAAGGAACATTTTCGCACCGTTCTTTTCGTAGTGGCGCTGGGCATGGTAGGCATGAATATCCAGGAGCAGGGCCTGCAGTGGAGCAACGCCTTCGTGGGCGTGCTGCTGATCGCGGTCTTCGCGGTGAGCTTCTATTTCAAGCGGAAGCGCGCGGCGGAGGAAGCGGCGGCCGTCCGGTCGAAGGAAGCGGAGCGGCGGGCGCGCCGCCGTGCGAGAAAGGCCGCGCAGAAGGAAAAGGAACGCGCGGCGAAGAAGCGTTGACAGGCGCGGGCATCCGCGGCAGATAAGGAGAATCGTATGAGCAGATCGAGCGTGACCGTGGACCGTACAGTGCTGTACAGTCCGTATAAATACCTGATGTGGTTTTTCTTCGCCGTGCTGGCGGCGTATGTGGCGTGGAGCTGGCAGGCGTACATCGCGGTGGGAGACTACCAGACGCTGGGCTTCCTCGGCGCGATGCAGGCGCTCCTCTTCTGGTACATGGTGAATACGTACACCTGCCGGACAGAGTACCGCCTCGAAAAGGACGAGCTGGTGATCGTCATCGACCGCAAGTTCAAGGGCGTGAAGGAGATCCACCTCGGCTACGGGGACATCTTCGGCGTGTACGACATGAAGAAGGAGAACCGGAAGTCCATCGAGACCGCGCCGGCGTACTACGCGTATTCCCGTCTGGATAAGCGCAAAGTGTGGGTGCTGCTGTACAATTACAACGACGACACGAAGAAGGCCGGCCGCATCCTCATGAAGGCGTCGGACGAATTCTGGGACGCGTTCCGGGCGGTCCTGCCGGACCAGATCTGCGTGCCCCAGGCGGAGGTGCTGGGCTATGCGTACAAGCACATGGGCGAGGTGCTCCGCCGCAAGGAAGAGAAGGACGCGGAGGACGAAGGCGAAGTGGTCTACGAGTACGTGGACGAGGACGGCAACCGCATCGACGAGGAGGCCGTGAAGGACCAGGAGTACGAGATCGTAGACGAGGACGCGCCGGAGGAGAAGCCGGACGCGGACAAGGCGAAGACAAAGAAATAAAAAAGAAGCACGGAGTGCATCCGTGCTTTTTTCGTGCCCGTTTTTCCTATTTCTTCATGCGGGCGAAGACGTAGAGGGCGATTGCCGTCTGGCAGAGGACAAGCGCCGCGAGGAAATCGAAGACGACGGCGATGTGGGTGTGATGAGCCACGAAGCCGAGGAAGGCCGGGCCGAGGAGGACGCCCGCGTAGCCCATGCTGGTGAGCGCCGCCACGGCCAGATTGATGGGCATGACCGTCTGGTATTCGAGGAGCGAGTACAGCACGGGCACCACGTTTGCCACAGCAAGGCCCAGCAGGAAGAAAAAGACGATGAGGAGCGGGAGCGTCTCCGCCCAGCCCACGGCGGCGAAGCACACCGCCGCGGAGACCGTGCTCGCGAGGATGACCTTCTTCTCGCCGAAGCGGCGCACAAGGCGGTCGCCGGGGAGCCGCGCGAGGAATTCCGCCACGGAGAAGGCCGTGAGGCCCAGACCGGCCGAGGCGAGCGGGATGCCCTTGTCCTCAGTGAGGAGCACGCCGCCCCAGTCCATGACGCCCCCTTCGGCGAGGAAGGAGATGCAGCACAGCACGCCCAGGAAGACCACGATGCCCCGCGGGAGGGCGGTCTTCTTGCCGCGGCCGTCGGCGTGGTAGGCGAGATAGCGCCGGCCGTACACGAGGAGGAGCAGCAGGATGGCTCCCGCGTGGAGCGCCGCGATCCACGGGACGGAGAGGCCGCCCGCCTCGGCGAGGAAGGAGTAGCACCCTGCCGCGAGGAAGCTTCCCATGCAGTAGAAGGCGTGCATGCCGGACATGATGCGCTCGCCGCAGGCGCGCTCCACCAGCACCGCGTTCAGGTTGATCGCCACGTCGAGCGTGCCCACCGAGCCGCCCAGGAGGAGCAGCACCGGCACGTGCGCCCCGTACGAAGGCAGGTGGGGGATCGCCGCGACCGCTGCCGCCGCGAGGAGCGAAGCCCCGGTGATGAGCCGCCGGCACGTGACGTACCGCGTGAGCAGGCCCGCCGCCGGCATGGCGATGCACGCGGAGACGCCGATGCACAGCAGCAGCAGGCTCAGCACGTCCGCCTCGATGGCGAGGCGCTGCTTCACTGCGGGGATCATCATCACCCATGTGGAAAAGGCGAAGCCGCTGATGAAAAACGCGCTCTTCGCTGCGTGGATCTCCTTCCGTCCCGCCTGGAGACGGCTCACAAAGGATTCAGCCATGAGGACCTCCTGAAAAAAGGCAGGAAACGGTTCCTGCATCTGTTCATGTCTTTATGATAAACTGTATAGCAGCTATACAGTCAAGGAGGAAATGACCGTGAAGAAGACGGGAAACGAACTGTCCATCAGCGAATTTGCGGCGCTCATGGGGACGAGCCGACAGACGCTCATCTACTACGACCGCATCGGGCTCCTGCCGCCGGCGCGGGTGGACCCGCACACGGGCTACCGCCGCTACGACCGCCGGCAGATCGGCGTGCTCTCCCTCATCCAGACGCTCTCCGGCCTCGGCGTGCCCCTCGCGGAGATCCGCCACGAGCTCGCCGGCGTCAGCCCCGGCCGGATGGAAACGGTGCTCCGGAGGCAGCGGCAGGTCCTCCGGGCCGAGCGGGAGAAGCTGCGCCGCCGGGAAGCCATGATCGGCCTGCGCCTCGCCCAGATCGCCGAGAGCCGCGCCGCGCGGGAAGGGACAGCCGCGCTCGTCCGCGAGGCGGAGCCCGTGCCCCTCTTCGTGAGCGGCCCCGTGCACTGCCCGAAATCCGCCGTGCCCGACCGGCTCGTGGTCGATTTCTACGCCGCGGCGGACCGGCAGGGCCTCCCCATGGGCTATCCCATGGGCTACCTCGTGAGCGCCGCGGACATCGCCGCCGGCCGCGCCGCCATGGCCTCGCGCCTCGCCTTCCACCTGGGCAGCGCCGACGGGGCGAACCGCTTCCTCCCCGCGGGCCTCCGCCTCGTCGCCTGGGAGCGCAGCGAATGCGGCGGCACCCCCGCGGCCTACGCCCGCCTCCTCGCCGAAGCGGCTCGCCGCGGCCTCCGACCCGCCGGGGACGCCTTTGAAGAATACCTCCTCGACGAGACCACCTGCGCCCGCCCGCAGGATTTCCTCGTCCGCCTCGCCCTCCCCGTGGAGGCCGTGTGAATGTTTATGCGATACATGCATATGAGGGATGGGATTTTTCAATAACGGTGGGGAATTTTCCATGGATAATGCATAGATATGCTATAATAATGGGAATAAACAGCATTCCTGAAAAGAATGCGGAAAGACAGGCGGTATCATGATTTTTCTGAAGAACGGAGAGGGCATCCGCTGGCCGCAGGGAAAGCGTATCGCAGTGATGCTCACCTTCGATTTCGATGCGGATCTGCTCCGGCAGTCTGTGATCGGAAAGAAAGACATCGGATTTTCCGACCGCTCCCGCGGTCTGTACGGGCCGCATGAAGGGCTGGCCCGGTGCCTGGCCATGCTGGAGCGGCAGCAGCTCCGGTGTACTTTTTTCGTGCCGGGGAAGATTGCCGAGGACTATCCGGAGGAAGTCCGGGCCATCGCCGCGGCCGGACATGAGCTGGCGTATCACGGATATGCCCATGATGCCCGGATCGGCATTCCCGAAGCGGAAGAAGAGGAAAATCTGAGAAAGAGCGAAGCGCTCCTCGAGGCGGCCGGCGGAAAGAAAGTCGTCGGCTACCGCGCGCCGCTGGACGGGATGCAGGAATACAGCCTGTCTCAGCTGCAGAAGAGAGGCTATCTCTACAGCTCCACGCTGAAAGACTGCGACTGGGCTTATGTCCATGAGGACGGCGGCGCAGAGAGTCCGATGGTGGAGCTGCCGACAGAACCGGGCATCGATGATTTTTCTTATTTCTACTTTTCCTATGCCGATGAGAAAACCATCACATGCAGTTATCCGGCAGAGTATGTGTACGGCATCTGGAAAGATTATTTCGACGAGCTGGCTTCCGAAGGAGACAAGGTCATGGTGCTGAAGCTCCATCCGCAGCTCATCGGCCGGACGAGCCGCATCCGCATGGTAGAGCGCCTGGTGCTGTACATGAAGCAGAACGGCGCATGGCTCACCACCTGCCGGGAAGCGGCGCAGTATGTGCTGGATGACTGGAAACAGAGGAAAGGGGGTCGGGCGTGATGGAATGGCCAAATCATAAAAGACTGGCGCTGATGCTCTCTTTCGATATCGATGCGGAAACGCTGTGGCTCACGAGGAATCCCGTCAATTACCATCATCCGGTGCACTTGTCCCGGGGGCTGTATTCCGTGAAGCAGGGCATTCCGCGCATCCTCCGCATGCTTGATGCGGAAGGCGTGCGGGCCACGTTCTTCACGCCGGCTTACACGGCGGAGCTTCATCCGGATGTGATCCGCTGCATCGCCGGAGAAGGGCATGAGATTTCTTATCACGGATGGCTCCACGAGTCGTATCCCGATTATGAGCGGGAAAATGCGCTCATGGAGAAATCCGAGCAGATCATTGAGAGCATCACGGGGAAACGCCCCTGCGGCACGCGCATCCCCGACGGCTATGTGTACGATTTCCATCTCCGGCTCTGGCTGGAGCGGGGATATATCTATTCTTCCAACTGGCGGGATAACGACGGGCCCTTCCTGCACCAGATCGACGGGAAGACCGTGCCCATCGTGGAGCTGCCGAAAGACGGCATCGTGGATGACACTTCTTATGATATGTATACGATCCAGGCGCCGGAGCACCATTATCTGAGAAGCGGCCGGGAAATGGTCGGCATCTGGATGGAAGAATTCGACGGGCTCGCCGAGGAAGGGCGGATGATGAATTTCGTCATGCATCCGCAGTTCATCGGACATCCGCAGTATGTGCGGGCGCTCCGGGAATTTATCCGCTACGCGAAGGACAACGGCGCGTGGATCGCGCCGGATGAAGAGGTCGCCCGGTATTATCTGAGCCGGAACGGGTTCCCGGAATACGCCGGCGGCGGGCAGCAGTAAAAGCTATGGTCAGAGGGGCATCGCGCCCCGGAAAGAAGAGGGATGGCAATGTTTGGAAAAAATGTGGGTAAAAAGATTCTTCTGATGGCAGCGGCAGCCATGATGGCTGTGGGCATCGCAGGATGCGGCGGCGGAGAAAAAGCGGCGGAGAGCAAGCCGGCGGCGGACGGCGGCAAGCTGGTCATCGCCATCAATTCCACCTTCCCGCCGTTTGAGTCGGTCAAGGAAGGCACGAGCGACTATACCGGCATCGACATCGATATCGCGCAGTACGTGGCAAAGAAGATGGGCAAGACGGCGGAATTCACGGATATGAAATTCGCCTCCCTCGTACCGACGCTCCAGAGCGGGCGGGCGGATATGATCCTGTCCGCGATTTCCCCGACGAAGGAACGCATGGAAGTGGTGGATTTTTCCATTCCGTATTATTTCCCCATGAAGGCCATCATCTGCCAGAAGGGGGCCGGCTATGATTCGCTCGAGAAGCTGAACGGCAAGTCGGCCGGCGCGTCCATGGGCACGACCTATGCGAATGATCTCCGCCAGGCGGGCGGCATCGATGTAGTGGAAATGGACAGCACGCCGCTCGTCGTGCAGGATATCAAGAACGGCCGCCTCGCAGCGGGGCTGTTCGATTCTGCACAGGCCGGCGTATTCATCCAGCAGAATCCGGATCTGGAAATGCATATCCTGAATCTCCCCGTCGTATTTGAAGATACGTTTGCCGTAGCGCTGCCGAAGGGTTCCAAGGATGTGGAAACGGTGAATTCCATCCTGAAGGAAATGAAGCAGAATGGGGAAATGCACAAGATCTTCGTGAAGTATCTCGGCGAAGAAGCGACCGCGCAGTATGAAAAGCTGGAGGCCGGCCTGGACATCACCAAGTGGTAACCCTGCAGGAGCAAGAGCATGTTTGATTTTTCCGTACTTGAACCGTATATGCCTCTTCTGGCAGGGGCGGTATGGGTCACTTTGAAATTTACTTTCTTCTCGACGATCATGGGCTTCCTGGGCGGCTTCATCCTTGCGCTGGTGACGCTGTCGAAGAACCGGATCGCGTCTTTCCTGGCGAAAGCGTATATTTCCGTCTTCCGCGGCACGCCGCTTCTGGTGCAGCTCATGCTCATCTATTTCGCGACGCCACAGATCACGTCCTATACGATTTCTCCGCTGGAGGCCGGCGTCCTGTCGTTCGGCCTGAATTCGGCGGCGTACATTTCGGAAGCGCTTCGCGGGGGCATCCTCTCCGTGGACCGCGGGCAGTGGGAAGCGGCCATGTCCCTCGGCGTGCCGCCGTACCGCTTCGTGCTGGACGTCATCCTGCCGCAGGCGATCAAGAACGCTCTGCCGTCCCTGGTGAACGAGAGCATCATGCTGCTCAAGGATTCCAGCCTCGTCTCGGTCATCGGCGTGGCGGATACGCTCCGCTGGGCCGATCTCATCCAGGCGAAGACCTTCCGCGCGTTCGAAGCGTTCATCGTCGCGGCGGCGGTCTACTACGTGCTGGTCATGCTGCTGAATCTCATCGGGTCGTACTTGGAAAAGAAGGTGCGCGTCAGTGATTGAAGTCAGACATCTCTCGAAAAGCTTCGACGGACTGCCCGTCCTGAAAGATATCAACCTCGATATCGCCAAAGGCGAAGTGGTGACCATCATCGGACCGTCCGGCAGCGGCAAGTCCACGCTGCTCCGGTGCCTGAATCTGCTGGAACGGCCGGACGGCGGCTCCATCATCTTCGACGGGCAGGATATCCTTCATGAGAAAATCAAGATCGAAACCATCCGCAAGCGCGCCTGCATGGTATTTCAGCATTTCAACCTGTTCCGCAATATGACGGTCCTGCAGAATGTGACCTATGCGCCGCGCGTGGTCAATCATCTCCCTGCCAAAGAGGCGGACGAGAAGGCGATGAAGCTGCTGGAAAAAGTCGGGCTGGCGGACAAGGCGCAGCAATACCCGAGCCGGCTTTCCGGCGGGCAGAAACAGCGCGTGGCCATCGCACGCGCTCTCGCCATGGATCCGGAAGTGCTGCTCCTCGATGAACCGACTTCCGCGCTCGATCCGGAAATGGTGAAGGAAGTGCTGGATGTCATCCGGCAGCTCGCCGGGACAGGCATCACCATGGTGCTGGTCACGCACGAGATGGGATTCGCCAAGGACGTATCGGACGTGGTGCATTTCATGGACGGCGGCGTCCTCATCGAGAGCGCACCGCCGAAAGAATTTTTCGCTCAGCCGAAAACGGAGCGGGCCAAGCGGTTCCTCGCTTCCATCCTGTCGTGACGATCATGAAGATCCGCATCATCAATCCGGATTATGGAGAGCGGCGGAGCGATATGGATGAACGGTGCCGCTGGCTTTCGCAGTATGCGGCTCCGGATACGGAACTTTCCATGGAGTGTCTCACAGAGACGCGGGTGACCATCGATTCGCCGGCGGACGCGGTGCTTGCCGGACCGGAGATCCTCCGCATGGCGGAGCGCGCGGAAGCGGAAGGGTGCTCCGCGGTGGTGCTGTACTGTTTCAGCGATCCCGCGGCGGACGCCTGCCGGCAGCGGCTGTCGATCCCGGTCATCGGCGGCGCGCAGGCTTCGCTCGTGATGGGCGCTCTGGCGGGAAGACGCATGGGCGTCATCCTGACGGACCCGGCGCGCATCCCGGAAAAGGAACAGTTCCTCCGCACGCTGGGCGTTGCGCCGGAGCGGATCGCTGCCGTCGATGCCATCCCTTTCGCCGGGCGTTCGGTCTGGGCGAACCGGGAAGAGGCGCTGCGCTGCCTTATCGAGAAAGGGCTGGAGCTGAAAGAAAAAGCGCACGCAGACGTGCTCATCCCGGGGTGCCTGTCTTTCCTCGGCCTCGGCGGCGCGCTGTCTGATGCCGTGGGACTGCCGGTGATTGACCCGGCGGTGGCGGCGGTGACGCTGGCGGAAAGCTGCGCCCGGCGGCAGCGCCGTGCGGCATGGTCCCTGTAATGCTCTCATGAGCCGGCCTTCGGGCCGGCTTTTTGTGCCTGCGGGAAAGAGGACGCCCGCAGCGGCGGCCCGTTTCATTTGGCGCGGCGGATGATATAATAAAAGAAGCGCCGGGCGACCGGCAGCAGGGATAAAGGAGGTTCATCTATGGAAACATACAGCAGAACGAAGTCGGTATGGCAGCGCCTCAGTGCGGAGGAACGCGCGCAGGCGGCGGCCTACTGCGAAGGATATAAAGCGTTCCTCGACACGGCCCGCACGGAGCGGCTCGCCGCGTCGGAGATCATCGCCCGGGCGGAGGCGAAGGGATTCCGCCCGCTCTACGACATGACGGAGCTCAAGCCGGGGGACAAGGTGTACTGGAACCAGAAGGGCAAGTCGGTGATCCTCGCGGTGATCGGCGAAGAGCCGGTGGCAAGCGGCCTCAAGATCGTGGGCTCCCACATCGACGCGCCGCGCCTCGACCTGAAGGCGAACCCCGTGCATGAAGCGGACGGCATCGTCTATTTCCGCACCCATTACTACGGCGGCATCAAGAAATACCAGTGGACCTGCGTGCCGCTCGCGCTGTGCGGCGTGGTGTACACGAAGGACGGCCGGAAGGTGGATATCAATATCGGCATGAAGGACGACGATCCCATTTTCTACATCACGGACCTGCTCATCCACATGGCGCAGGACCAGATGAAGAAGACTCTCGCCGACGGCGTGACGGGCGAGCAGCTCCAGGCGGTGATCGGCACGAACGCCGACGAGGACCAGACGCCGAAGGAAGCCGTCATGAAGCTCCTGAAAGACACGTACGGCATCGAGGAAGAGGACTTCGCCGCGGCGGAGCTGGAACTGGTGCCGGCCATGAAGAGCCGCGACGTGGGCTTCGACCGCTCGCTCATCGCGTCCTACGGCCAGGACGACCGGGTGTGCTCCTATGCGAATATGGAAGCCATCTTTGACGCGAAGCCCGGCGTGAAGACGCAGGCGGCGCTCCTCACGGACAAGGAAGAGATCGGCTCCTACGGCAATACGGGCATGGAGTCCTCCTATTTCGTGAAATTCGTGATGAAGCTCCTCGCGCTGCAGGGCCGGGGCTCGCTCCTCGATTTCTACGAGACCATGGAGGCGAGCGAAATGCTCTCCGCCGACGTGAACAGCTGCCTCGATCCGATGTTCCCGGAAGTGTCCGAGAAGGATAACTCCGCGCTCCTCGGCTACGGCATCTCCCTCACGAAGTACGGCGGCGCCCGGGGCAAGGCGGGCAGCAACGACGCGAACGCGGAATTCCTCCAGAAGGTGCGGACCATCTTCAACGAAGCGGGCGTGGCCTGGCAGATCGGCGAACTCGGCAAGGTCGATCAGGGCGGCGGCGGCACCATCGCCTTCATGATGGCCGACTGGGGCGCGGAAGTCGTGGACTGCGGCACGGCGATGCTCTCCATGCACGCGCCGTACGACCTCCTCTCCAAGGCGGACGCGTACGAGACGTACAAAGCGTACAAAGCGTTCTTTGAAAGCAGATAAACGGCACGCAAAAAGACCGGCTCCCTCCGGGGAGACCGGTCTTTTTTTCATGCGCTCACAGGGACGCGCCGAGCGCGCGGGCGTCTTCGAGCTCTTTCCGCCCCGCGATGTCGCCGGGCTTCACCACGCCGCCGCAGAGGACCTTGCCCAGGCTCCGCCAGCCGATGTGCTCTTCCAGGCGGTCGTACCACGTCTCCGGATCGGTGAATTCATGGCCTTCCGCCGCCATGAGAAGCACCGTGTCCTTGATTGGGTTCGCGTAGTCCGCATTGCACTCCGCCACGGCGAAGAGCCGGTCGAAGGCGGTCTTCAGCGTGCCGGAGAGCGCCCAGTAGTACACCGGCGAGGCGAGGACCACCACGTCCGCCGCGCGGTACGCGGGGTAGATCTTCTCCATATCGTCCCGCTGCACGCACGGGTGGTCCGGGTCCTTCCCGCCGCCCCAGCAGCCGCGGCAGGGATGGATGTCCATGCCCGCGAGGAAAAATTCCGTCACTTCGCAGCCGGCGCTCTCTGCCCCTTCGCGGAACGCGCGGGCGAGGAGGGACGTGTTCCCCGTGCGGCGGGGACTGCCGTTCAGGATGACGATGCGTTTGCCCATATTACCCCTCCTTCCGGATAGTGTCCGAATTCTGGTTGTACGCCTTGGCCACGCATTTCCACTGGCCGTCCATCTTCAGGAGGAGCAGCACGTCCGTGAAATCGATGCGGCCGCCCCAGCCTTCTTCGAGCACGCGCGCCACGGCGAGCGACTCCTCCACGAGGAGCACGTCCACGCGGGCCTTGAAATGATCGCCGCCGGGGACGGTGTCCACATTGTGATAGAACTGCTCGATGGAGCCGTGTTCCAGCCGGCCGTCGAGCCAGCCGAAGAGGACCGCGTCGTCCGTGAACAGCTCCTTCGCATACGCGCTGTTTCCTTCCGCGACGCTGCGGACGAATTTCATGGCCGCTTCCTGGACGGCTTCGTATTCAGACAGTGGTGCTCTCATGATGATGCCTCCTTCGGGACAATGGGGACATTGACGGGCGTCCCCGGTTTCTTCTATAATCTTAGGGAAGAATGGATCATCGCACAAGTACGCACAATAAAGTGCGGTACTTACGAAAAGGAAAGCATAAAGGAGGAAACCATGGGGCAGCGGTGCATCGCCGACGAAAATCTGAAACAGACCGGGTTCAGCTATACGCTCTCCCTCATCCAGGGGAAGTACAAAATGACCATCCTCTACACGCTCATGGAATTCGGCGTGGTGCGGTTCAATGAGATGAAGCGCTACATCGGGACCATCTCCTACAAGACGCTCAGCACCGCGCTCAAGGAGCTCGAGGCGGACGGCCTCGTGCACCGGGAAGAGTACCCGCAGATCCCGCCGAAGGTGGAGTACAGCCTCACCGAGCGGGGGCGCTCCCTCATGCCCATCCTGGACGGCATGTGCGAATGGGGAGACCGGCACCGGCTCTGACCGCCTTGCCGGGAACCGTCCCCCGTGGTAAGATACAGGAAACAGAACAGAAATCCCTGCCGCCGGGTAGGGAAGGAGCGCTTTGCCGCGTATCGTCAGGCCATAGAAGATACGCGTCCGGGCGCTTTTTTGTTTTTCAGAAAGGAGACATCTGCCATGCTTACCGCCTGGCTCGACCTGCTCATCGCAGGCATTCTCGAAGTCGTCTGGTCCACCTGCCTCAAGGAATCCCACGGATTCACCATCCTGCCGTGGACCATCGCCACCCTCGCCGGCATGCTCGCAAGCTTCTGGTTTCTCGCGCACGCCGTGAAAGTGCTGCCTCTTGGCACTTCCTACGTCATCTGGACCGGCATCGGCGCCGTGGGGGCCTTCCTCTGCGGCATCCTCCTCTTCCACGAGCCCGTCACCCTCCCGCGGTGTTTCTTCGCAGGCCTCCTCCTCTGCGGCATCATCGGCCTCAAGCTCACCGCCTGAAAAAGGAAAGCGCCGGCCCATGCCGGCAGGGGAAGACGGAAACCGGCCGCGCCGTGATTACGGGCGGATCGCTTTCCACATCCAGATGTGGGGGCAGTGCTTTTCCTGAAATTCGCTGCCTTCTGCCGGGTAGCTAAAAGAAACGGGCGTGAGTCTGGGCGGCGAAGCGGACTTCTGTGCCTCCCTGGGCGGCAATCTGCCGCTCCACTTCATGAAAGAGCTCAGTCTCGAGTCCATGGCCGTGGTAGTCTTTTCGGCCGGCAAGGCGGCCGACGAAAAAGGATGTCCCCTCGCCGAGGAAATACCGGCAGACTGCCAATGGAGTGCCGTCCGTCCTGAAGAGGATGAGGTGCGCCACGGTATCCACGGCGTGCTATGGGCGCGAACTTCTATTTTCTCACCTGTGCCGTCGCGGAGTTGCCTCTCGAGCCAGCTACGCCACCTGGACGGGCATCGGCGTGCCAAGGGGAGTCCCCGCGGGCATTGTGATCTTCCACGAGCTGGTAATGTTCGCGAGATACTTTTCGCGTGGCCGCTCCTCTGTGGCCTCGTAGGCCTCAAATGGACGGCCCTGTGATATGAGCAGCGGAAAAATGAAACGGATAATAGGCGGAAAAGGAAGGGAGATGGAGGACGCCGTAAAGTTAAAATGACAGCGATAATTAATATATTAAATATGGATTTGTTTTGAGATGATATTACTGATATAATAGCAATAATAATTTTCTTTTAAGGATTTTTGCTTTTATGGAGGCCTTAAATGCAAAGGGTGCTATGGCTTGATGGCATACGAGCTGTTGCTATTATTTTGGTATTATTCACACATGTACACGAATGCTTTGGTTTAGGGCATGGGGCTTTAGAAGGAGACAATTCTGTAAGAGTACTGGAAGCTTCGTTTTGCTATGCTGTTTCAAGAAATGGGGTCCCTTTTTTTCTGATGATATCTGGAGCTCTACTTTTAGCAAGAGATGTATCGAATAAACATTGGTATGAGGCTATTCGTTTGAAGCGAATTTTAGATTTTATTTTTTTAGCATTTTTATATTGCGTTGTGACAAATATCATTGAGCAAATAATAAATGGATCGGAATTAAAAAACTCTGTTTTACTTGCGTTGATAAAAAATAATATTTTATTAGGGAATGTCGGCTATGGAATACAATTCTGGTTTATTGGTGCGATTATTCCTTTGTATTTATCTATTCCTTTTTTGCAATTGTATTTAAAAAATTCAAAAAATCTAAGTGGAGTGACTATCTATGCAGCTTGCACAGTAATTTTATTTCTTCTCCTTCCAAATAGTTTAAGAAATCATTCTTTGCTAAAAATAATGGATAAAGGCATATTTTCTGTTTATGTTTTATATTTTGTTATTGGATATATTTCTGTGACGAAGTCTGAGTTTATTAATATAATGAATACTTTTTTGAAAAAATATTTTTTTATTATTCCTTTCACCGTACTTTTCGTTATGGGAATATCTTTGTTTCATCCTACTTATCATCGCCAATTAACATGGTACGCTACATCGTTCTCAATTCTAATTATTTCCACAGTATCGTTTTCGCTGTTAAAACAATACTTTACTGCATTTAATTGGAATAAACATCCTGCATTTACGCAAGGTGTCCTTTTGCTGGCTAAATACAGCTGGGGGATGTTTTTATCTCATTACATTTTCTTGTGGATTTTAAAAAAGTATTCATGGCGCAGTGGTATTGCAGGTGTTGATGTACTTATTAATTTAATCATTCTCATTCTAATTTCTTTCGGATACGTTCATTTGATGGAGAAAAGTAAATATACGAGATGGTTGGTTTCTTGATACATTTGACAGAGATAAAGACGCTGTTTTTCTGCGGCATCATCGGCCTCAAGCTCACCGCCTGAAGAAGGTAAGCGCCGGCCCGTGCCGGCAGGGGAAGCCGCCGCCCGGGAGCTGCCCGTGCGGCATGGACATACGGGGCCGCAGCGGCATGCGCCGATGCGCGCGCTTCGGATTAACAGACAGAAAGGAAAATGAAACATGGATACCTGTGAATTCCGCCCCATGCGGAGAAAACGCCAGCAGCTCCCGCAGGAAGACTGCGAAGCCGTCCTGCGCCGCGGCACCCACGGTGTGCTCGCCCTCACCGGCGACGGCGGCTGGCCCTACGCGGTGCCGCTGAGCTACGTCTACGACGGCGGCCGCCTCTATTTCCATTCCGCGAAGACGGGCCACAAGATCGACGCGGTGCGGGGCGAGCCCCGGGCGTCCTTTTGCGTGGTGGACGAGGACCGGATCGTGCCGGAGCGGTACACCGCGTATTTCCGGAGCGTCATCTGCTTCGGCACGGTGCGCGTCCTCACGGACGAATCGTCCATGCGCGCCGCGCTGGAAGCGCTCGGCCGGAAGTACGCGCCCGACGACACGGCCGAAGGGCGGGACGCGGCCATCCGCCGGGACTGGTCGGGCGTGGCGGTTCTCGCCATGGACATCGCGCACATGACGGGCAAGGAAGCCATCGAGCTCGTGCGGGCGCGGCCGAAGCGATAAGCCCGCCGCTTCCGGAGCGTCCGCGCGGGGAGCCGCCGGGCCGTGCCGGTTCCGGGCGCGAAAAAAGCCTGCCCGCAGGCAGGCCGTTTCGGAGGGGGCGCGTCACATCAGCGTTTCATACAGGCCCCAGAGACCGCAGAGGATGAAGATGACGGCGGCCGTCCACTTCACCGTGCGCTCGGGGATGCGCTTCCCCAGCACGATGCCCACGATGATGCCGATGCCGTCGGCGATGATCATGCCGCAGAGCGTGCCGCACCACACGGGCAGGATGGTGTGGAACTGCGCGGCCAGCGTGATGGTGGCGAGCTGGGTCTTGTCGCCCATCTCCGCGAGGAAGAACGCCACCGCCACCGTCCAGAACGCGCTGGCGTAGCGGGACTTCTGGTCGTCGTCGGTGATCTTGTCGCCGCGGATGGTCCACAGGCCGAAGATGATGAACGCCACCGACGCGGCGATGTGGATCCAGTCCATGGGAACGTAATTCGTGAGCCACTGGCCCACCACCACGGCGAGCAGGTGGTTCACCGCCGTGGCAGCGGCGACGGCGGCCATGACCGTCTTCCACGGGAACTTCGTGGCGAAGGCGATGGCCAGGAGCTGGGTCTTGTCGCCCATTTCGGCCAGGACGACGAACGCGAGGGAACTGAGGAACGCAAACATAAGAAACCTCCCTTGGAAAAGGCGCGGGACAAAATAAAAAGAGACTTCCGGCGTCAGAAAAAAGACGCCTAAAAGTCTCACCTGGTTAAAACAGCCAAACCGTCTCCGGCTAGTATGTTGACTTGTTTCGAGGGCTACTCCCTTTCAGGACCGCAGGCATGCCTGCAACGAAAAGAATTGTATCATGCCGCCGGGCAGGAAGGCAACAGGATGAATGGTTAGATTTTAATTAAATTCTTATATTTGAGAGCCGTTCTCATATTGACGGGCGGGAGAAAATTGCATAGGATGGAGGGAAAGAGAAAGGAGAACCACCTATGACCTACCGATACATCGACCTGCACTGCGACACCATCTACGAGCTGGCGGACCACCCGGAGAAGGGCAGCCTCATGAGGAGCTTGCTCGAGATCGATCTGGAGAAGCTCCGCGCCGGCGGCGGCCTCATCCAGGACTTCGCGCTCTTCGTGGACATGGGAAAATGGCCGGACCCGTGGGCGCGGTACCAGCAGCTCCTGGGGACCTTCCGGGCGCAGAAAGAGAAATACGGCAGCCATTTCCGGCAGATCCTCTCCGCGGAGGACGCGGCGGCCTGCGAGGCGGACGGGAAGCTCGGGGCGATGCTCTCCATCGAGGAGGGCGGCGTACTCGGCGGCTCGCTGGACCGGCTCCGTCAGGTCTACGAGGACGGCGTGCGCCTCATCACGCTCACCTGGAATTATCCCAATGAGCTCGGCTGGCCGAACGGCATGGAAGGGCCGGACAAAGGGCTCACCGAGGCGGGCTGGGCCGTGGTGGAAGAAATGGGGCGGCTCCATATGATCGTGGACACGAGCCACCTGAACGACACGGGCACGCGGGAACTCCTCATGAAAGCGAAGCGCCCGCCCGTGGCGTCTCATTCGGACGCGCGCGCCGTGACGGAGCACACGCGGAATCTCCCGGACGACCTGCTGGCGCTCTTCGGCGAGCGGGGCGGCCTCATCGGACTGAATTTCTCCAACCATTTCCTCGGAAGCCCGGCGGTGACGGACTTCCCCGGCCGGGACGACATCGATTTCTCGAAAGGCCCCGTGCAGGTGAGCCTGCTCCGGGACATGGTGCGCCACGGCCTGTACATCATGGACAAGGCCGGCGAGGACGCGCTCTGCCTCGGCACCGACTTCGACGGCATCGAGCCCGCGCTGGAGATCCGGGACGCCTCGGAAATGCCGCGCCTGGCGGACGCCTTCCTCGCGGCGGGCGCCACGGAAGCGCAGGTGGAGAAGATTTTCTCGAAGAACGCGCTCCGGTATCTGAAAGAGATGCTCTGACAATAAAAAACGCCGTCTCCCCGAAAAGGGAGCGGCGTTTTTGCGTGTCAGTCTTTCCGGAGGATCTTCTCGATCTCCCCGATGTACATCGTGTGGGGATTGCCTTCCCACCGGCCCGCGTAGTACCCCGCGGCGATGTCCGGCGCGAAGCGCGCGTCCGCCATGGGGCAGGCGCAGAGCTTCCGACAGAGCAGGACGAGCGACGCCTCCGCCGGGAACGGCACGCCGTCCGCAGACGTGACCGTGAGGCCCGCCGCGGCGAATTTGTCGCCCTCCCGCCCGGAGTGCGCGCCGCAGTACCGCACCGCGTCCCGGTACGCCTCGGGCAGCACCGCGAGAGAAAAGCGATCCTCCCGGTCGAGGAATTCCTTCGTGTACCGGCTCTCCCGGATGAAGACGGCGGCGCAGTTCCGGTTCCACAGGGAAAGCAGCCCGCCGTACGTGCCGAGGAGCGCATTGCACCGCGCCTCCTTCCCCGCCGTCACGAGGAACCAGTTCCCCTTCCGCCGGGGAAACATCCCCCAGTCCAGCGCGTCCGCCGTGATTTCCTGCCACATGGTTTCGTCCTCCTTGTTTGTTTTCTACGTATTATATCGGATGAAAAGAGAAAGAGGAAACCGCGCGTCGCGACGCAGTGAAAATGATTTCTGCGGAGCGGTTCGGCGGATGCGTGATACAGGGAAAGTCAGTCGGAGCCGTCGCCTCCGCAAAAGAGGATAAGGTAAAGCAGGAGAAGGTCTGTCGTGGTTACATGGCTGGTGAAGCCCAGAAGCTGGAAGAAAAAGAACGAGATGAGCAAGATCACGGGGATTGCCGCCATAAGGACGGCCATGGCGGGGCTGTACCAGAAAATCAACATCATCAGCGCGGGCCAGAATATGATATGGTAAACCCGGCGCATGAGAGAGGCACCGCCGGCGGCAGGGCGTTCCCCGCGATGGGTCAGTATGCCGCTCAAACTCCAAAGAAGGACGATCCAGTTCAGGAAGTGCCTGTAATCGGAAGCCGATTCATCAGGAATCCAGAACAGGCCGATACAGGCAGTCAGCAGAAATATGGTGGAGCTCACCAGCAGATAGGCGGGCTTTATCAACCGCCGGATTTTTTTCGCGCAGCCGTCGATGGAAGCCTCTATGCCGCGGATTGAGAAAGATTTCTCCCGGGCATGATACGCACGCAGTCCGATGCCCAGGCCGCCGACGATAAGAAGAGCGGCGGGGATATAGGCGCGGGCATTGCAGGCCGCGGCGAGGCAAGCGACATAGACACACAGAGCCAGCGTTTTCAGCGCGGCGCGCAGGAACTTGCGGTAGCCGTTCTCCTGTACATACAGTGCGGCCCAGCTCAATCCGGCGAGAAGCGGAAAGAATAGCCACAGCGCAGGCGTGCCCAGCGCATGCATGAGGAGGGGATTGACCAGAAAGAGCAGAGGGAAGAGAAATTTCTTTTTGTAGATCCACCGCATGCGCGTGCCGCGGGCGTGATGCCAGAGGATTCCCTTTACGGAAAAATACAGGAAGAAAGAAAAGACGCACTGCGGCCACAGACCGGCCGCAATCATGCCGAGCGGGTAGAAAAGATACAGGCAGAGGATGAAAAGGAGTTTTCGGATGTCCTTGCCGGAGAAATTTAGATTCATAAGTCTCACCCTTTTCAGTATAGCAGAATCCGGCGCAGAGGACAGGCGGTCTGCCGATTGGCCGGCTGTTCCGATTTTTACAAATGAGAGGATAAAATCCGGCATTTTTATCATCTCACAGTAAGGCCTGTGATAAAAAAACGCGATTTTTATCATCTCGTGAAAGGCGATGCGGTCCGTTTCCCGAGGTTTTCCCTTTCCCTGGAAGGACGGGGCGGGAAAAGCGTATGCTATTTGTTTTGGCTTACTTAAAAATATGATATAATGAAAACAGGAAGGGATAGATGCATTCCTTTCAGGCATAAAAACAGCCGCGTCATAGAGGACAGCGGCGGATTCAAACCTTTCAATAAGTATACCATTTATTTTTCTTCCGGTTATCGTATAATGGGATAGTCAACCCAATAAGGTGTGTTTAAAAAGAAGCGTCCCCATCGGGATGCGGAAGTAGTTATAGACCCATGGAGGTGTCAACATGAACAGTTTCCGTTTCACTTTGCCGAGAGATCTGTATGCAGGCCCGGGCGCGATCGAAGAACTGAAAGTGCTGAAAGGCCATAAGAAAGCGCTGATCTGCACCGGCGGCGGTTCCATGCGCCGCGGCGGCTTCCTGCAGCAGGTGGAAAAAGTCTGCCAGGAAGCGGGCCTCGAGACCCAGACTTTCGAAGGCATCCAGCCGGACCCGTCCATCGAATCCGTCTATGACGGCGCGGCGAAGATGCGCGAATTCAATCCCGACGTGATCATCGCCATCGGCGGCGGCTCCCCCATCGACGCGGCGAAAGCGATGTGGGTATTCTACGAACATCCGGAACTGACCTTTGACGACATCAAAGATCCCTTCTCCATCCCGCCGCTCCGTCAGAAAGCCATCTTCGTGGCGATCCCCTCCACGAGCGGCACCGCGTCCGAAGTGACGGCCTTCTCCGTCATCACCGACTATTCCACGGGCATCAAGTATCCGCTGGCTGACTTCAACCTCACTCCGGATATTGCCATCCTCGACACGAACGTGCCGGAGACCATGCCTTACAAGCTGGCGGCGCACACCGGCATGGATGCGCTCACCCACGCGACGGAAGCGTATGTCTCCAAATTTGCCAACGGCTTCACCGACCCGCTCGCGAAGCAGGCCGTCTCCGATATCTTCGACTGCCTCGCGGAATCCTGCGAAGGCGACAAAGAAGCGCGCGCGAAGATGCACATCGCGCAGTGCCTCGCCGGCATGGCCTTCTCGAACGCCCTCCTGGGCATCACCCACAGCCTGGCGCACAAGATCGGCGCGATCTTCCACATCCCGCACGGCTGCTGCAACGCGATTCTCCTGCCGTACGTCATCCAGTTCAACAAGAAAGTCTGCCTCGCACGGTACGCGGACCTCGCCCGCGCCGTAGGCCTGCCGGGCCGCACGGACGCGCAGCTCGTCATCTCCTATGAAAAAGCCATCCAGGCGATGAATAAAGAGCTGGGCATCGCCAATTCCTTCCAGGAACACGGCGTGACCGAAGAAATGTATCTGGAACACAAGGATGCCATCGCGCACAACGCGGTGCTCGATGCCTGCACGCCGGAAAATCCGCGCGAAGTGGACGACGAACTCATGGGCCGCATCCTCGAATGCGCGTACTATGGCAAGAAGGTCAACTTCTGATCCCTTTTCACAGAGAGGCGCATGCTCTTTTCGGGCATGCGTCTTTTTTGTGCGGAAAATTTTCTTTCTATAGACAGGAAAGGGGAATTGACAAGCCCGATTTCAAATATGCTATACTATAAATGGATGTATAGACAAAAGGGTATAAATAAAATTTTTATAAAATGAAAGACAGGGGATGGACCCGCCGGCCGACAGGCGCGGACCCGTCTCCGGCGGAGCGTCTGCGGCGAAGCGGGCGTTCCGTTCCGTACGGCCGCCCTACAGCAGACCGCGTCGTTTCGCAGGGAGGGAAAATCCATGGCAGATATGAAGAAGTTTCGCGGTATGTTTCTGGCGGAAGCCTGCGGAGACGCATTGGGGTATCCTCTGGACAAGCTGTCTGTAAAGAAGATCATCCGGCAGTACGGGCCTTTCGGCCTGCGCACGCTTGTGCGGACGAAGAAGAATCAGTTTCAGGCGCAGATCTCGGCGAATACGCAGACCATGCTCGCTACGGCGGACGGCATCTTCTGGTCGGACGCGAAGCGCCTCGAATGCGCGGAAGGGGTGTACCGCGGGTATATGCGCTGGTTCTACAGCCAGACCGGCGAAGAGCCCCGCCGGGGCCAGCGCACGTGGATGCGCCGCCAGCCCCACGAGCGGGATTTCTGCCTCGTGCGGGAGAAATTCATGCACGCCCGGCGCAGCGTGGGCGACACGAGCCTTGCCGCGCTGGAGAGCATCGAGCGCGGGTCCCTGAAGAACCGGGTGAACGAGTCGCCGAACAGCGAGCCCCTCGTCCGGTCGGCGCCGCTCGGCCTCCTCTATGCGGGCCGCCCGAAAGACGCTTTCTACGAAGGGGTGCGGTGCGCCGTGCTGACTCACTCCCATCCCACGGCGTATCTCTCGGCGGCGTCGCTGGCCGCGCTCATCGCGGGCCTCGCCGGCGGCCTGTCCCTGCCGAAATCTCTGGGAGAGGTGGTGCATCTCCTCTCCGGGACGGACCACACCGAGCCCATCCTCGCGTCGCTCGAAGCGGCCATCCAGCAGGCGAACGACCATCCCGCGGGCAAGAGCGCCGCGTGGAGCCATGCGGACAGCCTGCACTCGCTGGGCAGCGGGGAAAACGCGAACGAAGCGCTCGCCATCGCGGTGTACTGCGTCATGGCGAACGACGATCCTTTCGAAGCGCTCGTCACCGCGGCGAACCACGACGGCCGGAGCAGCACCACCGCGGCGCTCACTGGGGCCATCGAAGGCGTGCGGTTCGGGGAAGAGTTCCTTCCGAATTCGTGGAAGGACAACCTCGAGCAGAGCGAGCTCATCGGGAAAGTGGGCGAGAAGCTCTACGAGACCTACGTAAAGGCCAATCCGTAAAAAAGAAAACACAGCAGCAGGACATGGGATGGTCCTGCTGTTTTTGCGTGTCAATTGGGCGGGCGGCTTTCCTGTCGGCCGGACGGATGTTTTCAGGCCCGGCGCACGAGCGGGAGGGAAGCGGACTCCGGCGTGCGCTGGGGTTTCTGATTCCTGAAAATTCCATAAAAAAAGAGCAGCCTGCGGGCTGCTTTTTTCGTGGAGAGGAACGTCGGTCAGAGGGGCGCGCGGGCGGCTTCGTCCCGCTTTTCCCGGAGGGCGTCGAGGAAGCGGGCGGCTTCCGGGGAGGGGTGCTTCGCGTAGAGCAGGCCCCACGGCACGGTGTACGGCCACTCGACGGGGAGGGTCACGAGGGACGGGTGCACGCCCGCCCAGATGTCGAGGGTGAGGAGGAGGGAGCCGGTCATTTCACAGGTGTTGAAGGTGTCCATGTCGTAGAACCAGCCCGCGTCCTGAAAGAGGATCTGCGGGTGGGTCATCTTGAGGACGGTCATGACGCGGTCAATGGTGCGGGCGTCGCCGCTCCTGACGACGAAGAGGCGCTGGCCGTGGAGGTCGGCGAGGGCGAGGCGCCGTTTCCGCGCGAGAGGATGGCTCCGCGGGACGGCGATGCAGAGGGGGCAGCGGCGCAGTTCGAGGAAATCGGCGAGCTCCGCCATGCGCTGGGAGTCGAAGACGCCCGCGAGGAAGTCCACGCGGCTGCCGAGGGAGGCCACCACGGAGAGGATCTGCCGGCGGTCGTCGTCGTAGGGGACGAGGCGGAAGCGGTACGTGCGGTCTTCGGGCGCGAGGCGATGCCACAGATCGATGAGGCGCTGGCCCGGATTCAGGAAGGAGGAGCCCACGCGGAGGGTCTGCGCAGAGCGCGCTTCGGCGGCGCGGGCGGCGAGGACGGCTTCCTCCGATTCGGCGGCGATGCGCCGGGCGGCTTCATAAATGATGCGCCCCGCTTCCGTGAGCGACGCGCCCTGGCTGGTGCGGACGAAGAGGGTGAGGCCCAGCCGGGTCTCGAGCTGATTCATCTGCTTCATCACTGCCGCCGGCGTGAGGAAGAGCGCTTCCGCCGCGCGGGTGAAGCTCCCTTTCTCGGCGGCGAGGAGAAAGGTGCGGAGTTCTCTGCTGTACATGACGGCTCCTTTCGGCATTTACTTCTGGTAAATCCATCGTAGCCGCACCGGCTATTCTGTGTCAAGGCGGCGGGCGGTAGAATGGGGGCAGAAAGGGGGAGGAGGTACGATGGAAATGGACAGGTCCTGTCTGCGGCTCCGCACGATGGGAAGTTTCTTCTTCGGCGGTACGGTGCGCACCGTTGCGGATGGGGAGACGTTCCACGGAGATCACGGGTACGCCCAGTATTACATCGCGGCGCATTCGCGCCATCTGCCGATCGTCCTGTGGCACGGCGTCGGCCAGTCGGGGCGGACGTTCGAATCGACGCCGGACGGCCGGGAGGGCTATGCGGCGCTCCTCCCGCGGCGGGACTGGTCGGTCTACGTCGTGGATCAGCCGCGGCGGGGCCGGGCGGGCCGTACGGAAGCGCCGCCGCTGACGGCGGATCTGCCCGCGGCGGCCCGGGAGAGCGGCGTGTGGGAGGCCTTCCGGAACGGCGTGTGGGAGCCGCCGGGCAGGCCCTCGCTCTACGCGGGGAGCCAGTTCCCTCTGTCGGGGGCGGCCGTGGATCAGTTCTTCCGGCAGCAGACGCCGGACACGGGCGGAGAACCGCTCACCGCGGAGTACCGCGCTTTCATGGGACAGACGGGAGCGGCGCTCTTCCGCCGCATCGGGGACGGCATCCTCATCACCCATTCCAACGGCGGCCAGTACGGCTGGGAGATCGCCATGGCGAGCCCGCACGTGCGGGCGGTGGCAGCTTATGAGCCGGGGGCCTGCGCGTTTCCCGACGACGCGGCGCCGGAGGACGTGCCGGGGGCTGCGGCGGGGGCGTACCTCGCGCCGCGCATGGTGCCGGCGGCCCGGTGGGCGGCGCTCACGAAGATTCCCATCCTCATCGTGTGGGGCGACTATATCCCCGACGAGCCGAGTCCCGTCTTCGGCGCGGACGTGTGGCGCATCGCCCGGGCGCGGTCGCGGCAGTTCGTCCGGCTGGTCAATGCGCGCGGCGGCCATGCGGAGCTCATGGAGCTGCCGAAGCTCGGCATCCGCGGCAATACGCACGCCGCCTTTGCGGACAGGAATCAGATGGAAATCCTGCGGCTTCTCACGGACTGGCTGGCGGCGCAGGGCCTCGACGGGTACGAAGAGCCGCACGAAGGACCGGCTCCGCTCGCGATGCCCATGACTCTTCCCGTGGAGCGGGAGCGGTAAAAAGGAGGGATTTCCCATGGACTATGTGACATTGCGGAACGGCGTCGCCGTGCCCGCGCTGGGGTACGGCGTCTTGCGGATCGCGGCGGAGGACACGGCGCGGTGCGTGGCGGAGGCCATCGCCGCGGGGTACAGGAGCCTCGACACGGCGCAGGGCTATTTCAACGAAGCGGAGGTGGGCGAGGGCATCGCGCAAAGCGGCGTCCCCCGGGAGGAACTCTTCCTCACCACGAAGGTGTGGGTCTCGAACGGCGGCTACGAGAAGGCGAAAGCCTCCATCGACGAGTCGCTCCGGAAACTCCGCACGGACTACATCGACCTCATGCTCATCCATCAGCCGTTCAACGACTATTACGGCACGTACCGCGCCATGGAAGAAGCGTACCGCGCGGGGAAGCTCCGCGCCATCGGCGTGAGCAATTTCATGATGGACCGCTTCATCGACATCGCGAACTTCACGGACATCCCGCCCATGGTGGATCAGCTCGAAGTGCACGTCTTTCAGCAGCAGAAGGCCGCGCGGCCCATCCTCGAGAAGTATGGCGCGCGGCTCATGGCGTGGGCGCCGCTCGCGAGAGGAAAGAACGGGCTCTTCACGAACGAGACGCTCGCGCGCATTGGGCGGGCGCACGGGAAGACGGCGGCGCAGGCCGATCTGCGCTTCCTCGTCCAGTCCGGCGTCATCGTCATCCCGAAGACGGTCCATCGGGCGCGCATGGAAGAGAATCTGGACGTCTTCGATTTCACTCTCACGGAGGCGGAAATGCAGGAGATTGGCGCGCTCGACCTCGGGCACAGCCTCTTCCTCGACCACTATGCGCCGGAAGCGGCGGAGATGTTCGTACAGGCAGGAAAACAGTAAGGAGGCAGTTATGGAAACAGTGACATTGCGAAACGGCGTCGTCATGCCGATGGAAGGATTCGGCGTGTATCAGGTGGAGCCGGCCGAAGCGGAACGGGTCGTCTCCGAAGCGATCGCCGCAGGCTACCGCAGCATCGACACGGCAGCGTCCTATTTCAATGAAGAAGCCGTGGGCCGGGCGGTGCGCGCGTGCGGCCTGCCGCGGGAGGACCTGTTCATCACCTCGAAAGTGTGGGTGCAGGACTTCGGCTATGAAAAGACGAAGCGCGCCGTGGAGACTTCGCTCGAAAAGCTGGGCATGGACCATATGGACCTGTGCCTCCTCCACCAGTCCCTCTCCGATTATTACGGCGCGTGGCGCGCGCTGGAAGAGCTGTACCGCGCGGGGACGCTCCGCGCCATCGGCGTGGCGAATTTCTATCCGGAGCGGCTCACCGACCTCTGCTGCAACGCGGATATCCCGCCCATGGTGAACCAGATCGAGTGCCACCCCTTCTTCCAGCGGGACAGGGACCTCGAAGCGGCGAAAGCGTTCGGCGTCGCCGTGGAAGCCTGGGCGCCGCTCGCCGAAGCGGGCCGCGGCGTCTTCGCGCATCCCGTCATCGCCGCGGTCGCGGAGAAGCACGGCCGGACCCCGGCGCAGGTCATCCTCCGGTGGAACGTCCAGCGCGGCGTCATCGTCATCCCGAAGACCGTCCACGCGGAGCGCATGAAAGAGAATCTCGCGATCTGGGACTTTTCTCTCGACGAGGACGACATGGCCCGCATGGCGCAGCTCGACACCGGCCATACGGAAATCATCGATCATTACGACTGGAAAATCGCAAAATTCCTCAACGAATATAAAATTCATGACTGAATAGAAATGGGAAGGCGCGGGCCTTCCTTTTTTCGTGGAGGAAATAGCGGCGGGTGCGTGCCGGCTCATTGGGAGAGCGGGGGTCATTTTCGATGCAGACGTTTCCTCTCATGGGGAGGCGGGCCTACATGGAGGGGACGTACGTGTCCGAAATTTACGACTGTTTCTATTTTAGGAGCGCGAGCTCCATGGTCGCTACTTTCCTTCTTCTCCAAAGAAGAATGGAAAGTAGCAAAGGAAGAAGTTGCCGGCCAGGCGAAAAAGGACCTGTCGGCGGGGCGTCCTGCCGCTCAGTTTGTAATTCCCTTTCAGCTCAAATGCGGCGCTGACGACAGAGCGACAAGCATGCCGGGACAGTACAAACTGCAAGACGCGTCAGGCCGCCCCGCCTGCTGCGGCTCTGAGGAGCCGCACCGGCCCTTTTTCTTAATGGCCGGGCGCAAACACGGCGCTCCGGTTGAGAGCGCCTGAGGAGAAGGGCGGCACAGGTTAGAAAGCCGCCCCGCTGGAACTGCCCGGCTTCGGGGCCGGGCTCAGACGAGAGGGAGAGAGGTATTCCCGTCCGCGGGGAAAGGAGTGTCCGCAAGCGGACTGTTCCGCCGTGCTGCGCACGGGCGTAAAGGGAAAGAGGAGTCCGGCTGCGCCGGAATTTTACGCGGCGCTTTGCGCCTGCGTATGGAGGGAAAGAAGAAGGCCCGGCAGAGCCGGGCTCTGTCCGCTGCGCTTCGCGCGTGCGTATGGGGAGTGGCATTGGCGGAATTAATCTTTGCGTGTGATTTGGAAAGTTTTTTATCGTATGTGGGTCCGCTTCCGCATGAGATTGTGCATCAGTACGAGGGAGCCGCGAAGCGGCGACACAAAACTTCCCCGGGCATGAAGGGAACGGCAGGCATCGCTATGTGAGCCCGCCCCGGTGTGCGAGAAACGTTCGCATCGAAAATGAGGCACGCACTTCATGCCACGATACAAGTCCAGCATTGGTGCAGCTTCCCCGCCCCTTTGAACGGAGGCCGGTGCCCGAAGGGAGAAAATT
>ERZ826016.742-NODE-742-length-37696-cov-8.754735_pt1 | contig 37696 bp, 47 predicted proteins | sample MGYA00519872_ERZ826016 | MGnify/ENA primary metagenome ERZ826016 (study PRJEB31778, sample SAMEA3449218) | human gut metagenome | biome: human gut; feature: human-associated habitat; material: faeces | place: United Kingdom | collected 2010/2012 ... | reverse complement strand
GTAATGGTCTCCAAAACCTCTATTGGGTATTCGATAGACAAGCAGATAGCAAAACAATAAAGACCTAAAGTGTTTACTTTGGGTCTTTTGCTTTCTTAATGATTATCTTATCTTTATAAAGTTCTAATTCTAGTCTGTCATGAAAATCAAAACCTATTTTTCTAAGCCATTTACCTTTTAAAAGTATGTATGGCCTATCTGTAGAATTTTCATATACTAACAGCTTTTTAATTTTCATGACTTGCACCTGCTTGTCCAGTATTTTCTATATTAGAGATTATTGAATGTTGGGCGTGTTTAGTTTTAAGATCTTTTGGTGACATATCAACATATATTTTAGTAGTTTCTATGTTTGTATGGCCCAAAAGATCACGGAGTGAAAAAGGGTCGCCACCATTTATCACAAAATGAGTTGCGAATGTATGACGAAACTTATGTGGATTCATTCTAAAGTTATCTCCGAATATTTTTTTAGCTTTTCTACTTAATAAGTTGTATACCATATCTGTATTAAGTCTTGAATCCACTATAGGTTCATTATACTGAGAATGAAATTTAACAAGAAGCGGTCCTTTTTCTGCTCCTTTTAAAACTTCACGCCTATAAACATTTAATATTCTCTCTGTTTCTTTTGAATAATAGACCGTGCGAAATGTGTTAGTCTTAGTTGCATATACATAAATACTTCTTTCTTGATAGTTAATGTCTTCTAGTTTGATGCGTACAAGTTCACTATTTCTTACACCAGTATCTAAAAGTATCATTACTAATAGTAAGTTTCTTAACTCTGATTTATAACGCAAATCAAACGAAGTAATTAATTTTCGCACTTGGTCTATCGTAAAGTAATCTATTTTTTCTTTTCTTACTTTTTTAGGTTTAATGTTCCTTGCAGGGTTGGCAATTAAATAACCGTCTCTTTCTAGATAGTTGAAGAAAGCTCTTAGTGCCCTTGCATGGCAATTAAAAGTATTGACCTTTTGTTTAGAATATTTACTTTCAATATAAAATTTTATTTCATCTCCTGTCAGTAATTCTAATTTTTGCACCTTTTTAATTTGCACTAAGAACTTTCTGAATGCTTGTAGTTTTCGTTTATAAAAGTCCATAGTTGGTAAAGCCAACCCTCGTTCTTCCATATTCCTAAAAAAGTAAGCTACTGCATCATCAAATAATAGATTACTTTGCGTAGGTTGTTTTGTTTCTCCTTGCTGAAATGTTTTAAAAAAGTTAGTTAATTCATTAATTGTTTGTTCTGTCATATAAATTCTCCTTCTAATAAAAATGTTTTCGTAATTTATATAACAAAACAACTGTCAAAAGAAACTAATATAGAAAATGTTTTAACCCAGTGATAGGACTACTGGTGGTGAAGATAGGTCCTGTTAAAACTCATCACCTGCAAAAACAATATAAAAAGCAGCACTGTTGCTGCTTCAAATTCTAAATGGCAGGGGATGAGAGAATCGAACTCCCAACAGTGGTTTTGGAGAGAAAATCAACCATTTCTAATATTTACCCTTAATTGGCATAATTGACTACAAAAATAAGGATTTCGTTAATCGTTTTCAATTAATTTTAATCAACTTAAAATTAAAAATAATTGAAAAAAATTAACATTGATTTAAGCATTTGGTACACAATTGGTACAATTTTTTCGTACATAAAATTTTTAGTGTACCAAAATGCAAAAACCTATGTGTTGGGTTTAATTTTTATCATATATTTTATATATGAATTTTTGGCTCCAAACTATCTATTTTTATTTTACGATAAAGCGATGAAAATCCTTTAAATATAGCTTCAATTTCTTCATCGTCAATCATTGAATCAATTTGTAGAATTTTTTCAAAAATTGGAAATAATTCTTTAAAATAATTTTGGCATCTTTCTAATTGAATATCATAATTAGAATCGTCAATATATTCATTTCCAACTTTTTCTAAAACATCTACTAATTTTTTTTCATTAGTAAAACGATTACTTACAATTCTATATAAATCGCTTATTGATAACCCTAACTTATTATAAAACTCTTCTTCATAAGAATCAACAAGTTTCCTATCTTCATTAAAATTACTTTGAGCATAAAAACTTAGAGTAGTTTCTACATTCTCATGACCTACTCTATTTTGTAATGCTTTTAAATTACTTCCTCTTGCAACAAAAAAGGAAGCATTAGTATGTCTCAAATTTTTTAATGGAACTATTTTTTGAATGCCTATTCTTTTAAGAAATCTTCTAAATTCCCTAGAAAAAGTATCAGGAGAAACTAGTTCCATACTATCCCATGCAGTAAATACATAGTCATCATCATTAACAATAAATCCACAAGCCTCTTTAAATTTTCTATATTTATCTATTAGTTCTAATACATAACTCGTGCAAACTATTTCTCTTTCGCTTTTCTTACGTTTAACAGGCTTTATAATATATCTACCATCTATTACTGATTTTACAAGAGCTCTTTCAATTTTTATTGTTCCCCTAAATCTATTAATATCACTAAATTTAATCGCAATTGCTTCTTCACGTCGACAACCCATATCCATCATAAAAGTAACTAATGTTCTAAATCTAATATTTTCAAACTCTAGTTTTTCTTTTATATAATGCATTTCTTCATCAGTAAAATACTCTTTATCATCTGAAGTGGCTCGTGGTTTCCTTTTTATGTTATCAAAAGGATTGTAAGTAATAATTTTTAAATCTGTTTTAAAATAATTAAATAATTTATGAATAAAGGAAAAAGGTTTATAAGCAGTATTTTGCGATATTCTTTTTCCTTTATTTTGTCCTTTTATAACTTCAGTATCCCATAAATAATCAGCAAAGTTTTGAGCATACTCACCATCAACATTATTAATAATCATATCATAGATTCCGTAATCTAATAAATATTTACTGCTTTTGTAATCTCTTACATCTTGCTCATAAGTAGTTATTTGAATAAATCCTCTTTGACAATCTTGATATCGTTCTTTTAAATATAATTCAACACCATCTTTAACTAAATCATATCGTGTTATTTTATTTTTTGAATTTTTTAGTGTTTCTTGCTTATTTTTAAATTCTTTTTCTTCTTTTTTAATTTCTTCAAGCATCTCATACTTAGTTTTAATTGCTACTAGTAAATCATGGACTAATTTAGTTCTTCTTTTATCAAAAGCAGGAATAGATATACGAAAGTTGTTAGGATCAATTTCAGTTATATATTTTAGATCTTCATCAGTGATTCCTAATCTTTTAGCCTCACTAAAAGAAATAGAAAATCTACTTACCACTTTTTTTGTTAACAATTGAGCTATTAATGATTCCTCCAGCTTTCAATAGTTTCAGGAATATTATTAATAACTTTTTCTTCTTTTTGTTTTAAATAATTATCAATATCTTTTAAATTGAAATATCTTTTATTACCAATCCAAGTTACTTTTAGTTCACTATTATGGATAGCATTAGTTAATATGTGTTTTGATAATAAAGGATACATTTCAATAATCTGATTAATGCTATATAAGTCTTCATTCTTTTTATCTTCTACTACTTCAATTGGAATATTTTCCTCATAATGCTTTATAAGTTCTCCAATTTTAAAAAACAAATCACTTAATGATAATTTATTATTTTGTATAAGGCACTCCTCCTAATTTATAGTGATGGAATATCATGTGTTCTCTCCAAATTATTTCTAATTCTTTCCAACAGAAAATCTCGAGTTATAATATGCATTTGTCGTGCATTACTATCTTCAAAAGAATATGATTCTAAATCATTGCCACTCCACATATTCAATTCATTACAATTTATGTGCTTACCAATTATTACTTCTATATGATTATTTATAGATCTTTTATTAGGCATATAAACCCACATACAAATATCTAGGTTTGGTTTATATTTATCAAATAATTTTAATACACATCCCTGCTCTTTTCCGTTATTGAATATTTCTGCTACACCATCAGTATTAATCTCTTCTTTATACAGTTGATTAATTACTGCATTTAATATGTCTTGGCTTTTTCTTATTTTTTCATTCCAAATAATCAATTAAATTACGCCTCCTTAAAAAATTGATTCCAAGATTTAACATCATATAATTTATGATGATATAAAATAAAATTCTGATTAGATTTATTGGGAAGTATCACTTGATAATGATGTCCCCAATACTTAATCCAATCCCATTTCCTTTTTGACATTTTTTTCATAAACCGACACTCTTATATTCTTCTGACCACAATCCAAATTCACGGTCATAAAATTTTTCAAAATTATTTATTATCTTTTTACTATAATTAACAATAGTACCTAATGAATCATCAATTTCTTTAAAATCTTTCTCTTTACTCCAAGAATATAAATATGATAGTGAATAATCTGTTGTCTGCATCCCTAAATACTTTGAAACAACATAAGCAATTGACTCTGCCTCAGTTTCATACTTATTACGATGAGTCTTATAGTCTTGCTGATTATTTTCTAAATGCTTATGAGCTAGTGCATGGGCATATTCATGAATTAATACTTTCATTTGCATTAAATTGCTCAAGCCCTTTCTAACTACTATTTCATGATTAGTATGATCACAATATCCTTTTGCAGTAGTATTATGGAACTCTTCAAATTTAACTTTGAATCCATCATTGTAAATTGTTTTTATAAAACAATCCATAACCTCACCAGCTCTATTATCATTGATAATAGGATCTAATTCATTATTAATAATATCCATAGGCATATTAGTATCTTTAATATCAAAAACATTTCCTAAACTAAATCCTGTTAATTTTTGTTTAAAAAAAACGATATCCTCATCGTTTTTATCTTTATACTTTTTTCTTTCTTCTTCATTTAACATATATAATGGCTTACTAATAAAGTTTTTATCATCAACTTTTATTTTCACTAATGTCATAAAATTAGGGATAAATATCTTAATACCTTTAGATTCACTATTAAGATGATAACCCATGTCTTTAATAGTCTTAAAAGATGAAACATATTCTGCTTCTGGTCTTTGTACCCAAATTAACATTTGATTATTAAAAGAATAGTTATTGAAATTTATGATATTATCTAAAAATTTTTTTATATCACTTTCATCTTTGAATTTATCTATTGCATCTTTTTTTAATCCAAATAGAATATTTTTCAAATCATTTTCAATAGTTTCTTTTTCTTTTTCATCTTTTGCTTTACGAAATTTGAAACCAAGATTATTAATTTCTTTTAATTTATCTTCTACTATAATCTATTCTCCCTTATATATTTATTTTTTGATTATAAATTTCTTTAACTTTATCATATATTTCATTAATTGATAAATCGTAATATGAATGAACAATATTTACTACTTCCGAATAATCTCCAGTATAATAACATTCATGATTTTCTAATTCATATCTTATTAAATCATCTATATTAATTTTACTAATAAAATCTGCTTTTAGTTTAGGTGCAATAACATTAAAGAAATTATCAAGTTTCTTTTTATTAGACTGATGAATATATCCACCTAATCCAACAGAAAGATATTCACTATTAGGAACATTTTTATGAGTTTTATTTTCTTCAAATTGTTCATTGCTAAAAGCCCAAAATATACCTGTTTTATTCAACTCAGTATTATATTTTTGATAATATTCATTTTTTATTTTTTCAAATATAACTATTCCTCCTAAATTTTAATACTATGGATAAGTTTTATTTATTCATAATTAAATTTTTAAATATTTATCTTTTCAAAAGACATATTATAATTTTGTTTTAATACTTTAATTGTTTCATCTACTAAATATTTTGAATAATCATATTCATTTATAATTTACCTCTATATTTTCATATTTATATCATCTAATGATTTATGTTCAATCGATAATATTTTTTAGTATTTAAATAATTTGTTAAATAGTCTGCACTATCATTAAAACTTTTATATTTTCCAGTAAAAAAGACTTTACTTTATTATGATAAGTTCCAATATTTCGTACTTCTTCTTGATGCAAAATTTCTTCATTTAATTTTATAGAGCCAGTAGTTGAACAGTTTTCGTATCCCAACTTTTGAACATAGTCATCTAATTCTATAATATCATTATCATTTGTTTTTAATAAAGCTATTATAGTAGGATTTCCATGCCAAGCATTTTCTTCTAGTTTTTTTATAATTTCTTTAATATCTATATTTTTTATATGTTTAACCTAAAAAAACTATTGATAGATTCAACAGTTTATTATTTTTTAGAATTTTTTTATTCTAATTCTACTTTGTTCATATTACTAATAGTTTTCTCTTTTCTAAACTTATCTAAGTCAAAGCATTTTATTTCTACTTGTTTTGGTTTATCAGGGAGTTTAACTTGTTTTACTTCAATAGGATATTTTGATATTGGCATTATACTAATTTTGAGAGGATGATTTCTAGTTTTTAAAAATAAACCCTCACCAAATCTAAATCTCATCAGTTCATCAGGCATAAGAAGTTCTCTGCCAATTAAACTTTTATCATTTGAAATATTATAGTCTAACTGTTCTAATCTAGTAGATGTTGAAACTCTATCAGAAGAAATAGTATATTTTCCTAGTCTAGTAGAAATCTCTTTAGCTGTTTCATTATCTGCTGTTAATAAGTAAACCCAGTTCGTACAATTTGATTTTATTGTTCCTGCAGATTCTTTGTATTTTTCTTTTAATTGGTCAAAATCTTGAATTACTAAATAAAATCTAATATTACGAGAGCGAGATACTGTAATTTTATTTGATATCGAAGTTATTGGTGGCATATTAGCAAATTCATCTAAAATAAAATTAACCCTTATTGGCATTTTACCACTACTATATGATTGAGCAGTATTGATTAGAGATTGATAGCATTGATCAACAAATAAACTTGCAAGTTCATGTCTTGATTCTTTTTCATCAGGAATGATTAAAAATACTGCCATTTTATTTTTACCAATTGTATCAAGCTCAAAATCCGTTCGACTTGTTAAACTAGCAATACCAGTATCGCTAAACATTTTTATAGTAGTTGCCAAAACGGAAAATAATGTAGCTCGAGTTTCACCTTTAGCAAAGTTACCTGTTGCATATGCCATTTTTGATAAAGATCCCATAGGTTTTTGTTGAAAATATAAATCTAGTGAATTGAATCGGTCAATCGTTTTTGAACCATGTTCTACTAATAAATTATATAAAGAAAATAAATTTACTTCATCTTCTGTTTTGGCATCTTCAATTAAAGCATAACATAGAGCAGTTAATACTGCCGTTGCTGATTTTTCCCAATACATATCCTTAGAAGAAAGATTTTTAGTTAATGACTTAGCAAAGTTTTCTATCATATCTCCTGCTAAATCAACATTCCCCTCCTTAAAATATTTATATGGCAAATGAAGTGGATTCCATCCATCACTAGCAAGTGCATTTCTTAAATTTACAATATTTATCTTATATCCCTGTTTTTTTAGAAAATTACTAGTATTAAAATATAACTCTCCTTTGACATCGTTAATAACCATAGATTCTCCTGCATATCCTAGATTAAAAATGAGTGGCATAATTTCACAAATAGTTTTTCCACTTCCAGTTGAACCTATAATTAAGGTATGATCAAAAGAATCATCATAATAATAATTACCATCTAAATAAGTGACAGGTATACCACCTTGTGTTAACTTACTCCCAATATTCCATACTTTAAAATTCTTTTTAATTTCCCTATTTTTCATCCATCTAGAACTACCATATTCAAAACTTCCATCTTCTTCAGGCAATTTTTTATTTCTTTTTAATCTTAATTTTAACTCCCTATCATACTTAAGTACAAATAAGAAAATAATGGTTGTTAATAAAAAGGTACCAATTCCTAGATCAATATACCTAAAAACAGATAAAGTAGAAAATATAATATTAAAGTCCCAACTAAAATATAAGTCATGAGTTATTATATATGTTAAGTTATAACATATATTAGATGACAATATAAAACTAATAATCAATAAAAATATATAGTTTAAATTCTTTTTACTTATCAATATTACCTCCCAATAGTTTATCTAGTAGCATATGTAGACCAACCACTATCACAAGACATATCCTTATAACGAGAAAATCCGTTTCCACTAGATGGAAGTATATTCCATGCTGAATTATAAGCTGATAAAACTTGAGAATAAGTTCCATTACAAACTACTTCTTTCGTATTGGTAGGATTTACATTACAATAGCTATATCCAGCATTATGAAATTTAGTCTGCTGATAGTTCGCATTTGAATTAGATAGTGTTCCAAATGTAGCACGACAAGTTCGTTCTGCAATATTTACTGTAAATCCTACTGCATAGTCAGGCTGATACCATGTTGTCCAAGCACTAAAATCTACAAACTTATAGAAATTATCATTATAGCCAAATTGACCTACATTATCTACACTAGGAGTAGATATATAATCTCCATATTTATTATTGGTTGCTGTCCAAAAAGTAGAAACTCCACTTGTATTAATATAATAAAAATGACCTTGATAAGTATTTCTAGACCACGAAGGCTTTATCTCATTTGTTCCAGTTCCAACGGTAATTGTTTGATCAAATCCTGAAGAATGCCCAGTTTTTTCATTTGTGACTACTCTAACGGTAGAACCATAATTAATATTATTTGCCCAATCACTTACATCATCAGCAACTAGTGTTCCATTTACATAAACATCAAAAGTGTATCCACTATAACCAGCATTATTTTGCACACCATCTAAAATAGGATTAACATCCACATAATACGAATTAGTATTCCAATTAGCTATATAATTTCTATTTCCAATACTTTTTGAAATAGTTACTGTTTGTGTTGGAGTTGATAAATCTGTTCCAGTCCAACCAGAAAATAAATATCCCTCTCTTGTAGGAATAGGTAATGTAAAAGTATCCTCAATAGTATAATTTGTTTTTTGTCCTGATATGGTTCCACCATTTAAATTATATGAAATTATATAAGTAATTGTTTTCCATTTTGCATATAGATTTTTGTTATTAATTAAATCGATATTATCAACATTGGTAGAATAATTAATATCACCACTTATAGAATCACTAAATCCCAAGAATGTATATCCTGACTTAGTAGGAGTTGGCAAAACTGTTGAATTATTTTTAATAGAAATATCCTCACTATTAAAATATCCACCATTAGCATTTAATTTTAATACATAGCTTTTTGTTGTAAATACATTAATAAAACTAGTATTAGTATTGAAATAGGATAAAGTTTCATTTAATGATAATAGAAAAGGAATTATTAATATTGCTAACTTAATTACCTTTTTCATTTTTCATTCCTACTTTCTTTTTATATTCTTTATAACTATCGCGGAATAAATCAATGATTAGTACATAAATGGATATATAAAGTAAATATTTATGATGATAAATATAATCAGAATAATATCCTAATAATGGAATACACCAATTAACACCTTTTCCTAAAACTTGTTCTTTAAAAACCTCATTTGAATCAATAGTTTTATTAGCATCACCTTTTGTAATAAATCCATCTTCTGAAATTTCCACAATTCTGTGGGAAATAATATAACTTTTTGTTGTATATACTAAGATATCCCCTTTTTCAAAGTTATTTATATCTTCCTTATGATAATATAAAATAGAACCTACTTTTAACTTTGGTTCCATACTACCTGAGATTACTACTAATGGCTTATATCCAAAAATAGCAGGGATAAATGTCATTAAATAAATGATTATTGAAATGTACATAAATTTAAAAATACAATTCTTTATTCTGTGTCTCATGAATTCCTCCTATAAAAGTAAAACTAGGAAATTAGATTCTCCTAGTTTTCTTATTAATATATTTTCTACCATACATAAGATGCATAATCATATTGGATAGTATCTATTTTAATTGTAAGATAATATTTTGCTCCATCATAGCCATCTCCTGTTGACTCATAAGTAATAGTTTGTCCATCTGCTGATACTGTTTTTCTTAGATTTGCTTTTATATTAGAATTAAAAGTAACTCCACTTATAAAAGATGATGAAGTAGTATTTGGTTGTAGTTTTGTAAGATTATCTTTTGATCCATAATAATAATATCCATCTGAATCTTCCTCCCATCCTGAATTAAAATGTATAATGGATGCTACATTACCATCACTATCCGTTAATGATATTTCATTACCATTGGCATTAATCCATTTTTCTTCATAACTAGCTCTAATGGCTATATTTATACTTCCTGTATTCTTAACTGTTATTTCTTTAGAAGTTGTAGTAGATGGCGTCCAATTATCAGGACTCTCAAAATTTTCCACAATTTGTGTGCCATATTTTCCTATACCAAATACATTTGTGATAGTATCGCTTGTTGTAAAATATGCTAAAGTACCTCCTAACACCACAAATAATCCAATCCCCATTAATAATACTAATTTTCTTTTATTATTCTTTTTCATAATTTCACTCTCCTCTGTTTTAATTAATTTTTACATTTTAATATCAAAATTATATTTTATTTGATTTAAAGAATAATCACTATCTAGTAATTCATCCAAAAACATTCCATTTTGATACAAAGAAATAATTTCACAATTTATATTATCTAATGTAAATTTATTTTCTTTTAAACTACTGTATATAAGTTTTTCTTTTTCATATTGTTCTATATTATTTTCATTTTTAATAATTAATTCATCATTAATAAGATAACACATAAGTATTTTTGCATCTTTCATTCTATCTTTTCCTAAATTGTAAATAATAGGAAAACTATTTCTATTTTCATTATATATTTTAACGAATAAGCAATTTTCTTTATTTGTAATAGTTGATTGAATAATTAAATCCTTATCAACTAATATAGAATAATGATTTCTTAAAAAATCTTTTAAATGAAATAATTCTATATTTAAGTTTTGATCTAATATATCTTCATCTAACTGAATATTATAATTAGCCAAGACATAGTTGCTTAAATAACTCATTATTTTTCTTTTGGCATCCATACTATTTTTTCCCACTAATAAATCATTGGGTTGTTCTTCTTGACACCTAGTAATATCGATAACATACATCTATTTATATTCCTCCAACTCATACTGAATATTACTGATAATTTGTTTTTCTTCTTGATTAAGTTCATAAATTAAATGATTCATGGCTTTATTAATAAATCTCTTATAGTTAAGTTCTCTATAAAAGTTTTCTGTTTTCACCTTATTGTATCTTTCATAACTATAACCTAATTTTTTTAGTGACGAATATAATTCTTGAATACTCATATCTGAATCACTAATACTTAAAGATGCAATCAGTAAGTCAATATCATAATGATAGTGAGAATTACGATTCCATCTTGTAAAAACTTTTTTTATTTGCCTATCATTTAAATTAGCAAATAGACATATTCGATATAAATCTTTAGCAATATTTGTTTTAGATTTATCAGTTCTATAATCAGTTCTACTTCTAAACCTTAATTCATAAATATGTTTCCTTAAAAATTCTCTTTCTTTTTCTAATACTTCCATTTGTTCATATTTTTTATAATTATCTAGTATTTCATTACCAATTTTTGAATATAATCTATTTAATTGGTCATTATAATATTTTCTTTCTTGATTATCTTTTGAATATCCATATAAATTTTCTAATTCCTTTTGATGTTCATCTAATAATTTTAAATATTTAGCATATTCATATTTAATAGAATCATGCATCAATATATATTCAATGATTGAATCTAAATCTTTTTTAAAAGGAATCATATTTTTTGAATTATATTGCAATCTGCCTTTTTTAGGCAGTTTAGAATATAAGGTTAATAACATCTTATTTAATTCATGGCGATATTTATCACTAAATAATCTTTGACCTTTAATCATATTTAAATTATTTAAACTAATGTTCCCTGTAATATTTTTAAAAGTTTGATCTCTTAACTTATAAAATTGCTCATAATCTACTAAATAATTAGCAATATTACTTTTACATTTTGAAATACAGGATTTACTATAAAGTGGACTTGTTTTTGTTGGAACTTTTTCGAATATGCAAAAATGAATATGAGGATTTCGAGTATTTCTATGCAAAGCACAATACCAACTTATATTGTTTAAATCAAGTCCCATATCTAGTGCAAGTGATGTAATAAAATTATTGGATAGACTATAATAATCCACCTTAGTTACTAGACCATGATTATAAGCAAACTCAGGTGGAAAGGATACAAATCCTCTCCAAAAAAAACCTTTATTATTATCTAAATTTGATATTATATCTTCTTTTAAAATATCTCCATCAGATGTCCATAAAAATGTTTCTAAATCTTCATTAAGATACATATCTTTATCTGAAAATAGAGCATAATCTTTTAATAAATTATATTCATCAATAGATGATGAGTCAGCTTTACTTTTATTAGATACATATTTAACCCACTGAGATATTCCATGTTTCTTATTTTTAAATTTCTTATATTCCATTTGGAATACAATATTACTCGTTTTCATTTTCTACTTCTCTCTTATTACTAGCCATTTTTCGAATATCTTTGAGTACCAAATCTTGTGCCTTAGTCGTAATAGGGTGGTCAACAATAGAAATACTTAATTCTTCCATCGTTTGAGGTATTTTTAAGTGTTGCATAAAAATATCATTTTGTTTTAATATCCATCTAGTATTAAATTCAATTCTATTTAATACGACCATTAATTGCTTAAAGTAGGTATCAAATGATTTCTTGAAAGCAAGTTCATATAATGAAAAGAATTGTGATTGACTATCACTAATCTTATCAATCTCCATTTTTTCTTTTACAGCTTTATATATAAATTCAGAAGTATTCATATTCTCTTGCTCTGCATGGGCTAATATTTCTTTTTTCTCTTTTTTATCTACACGAAAACTTAATCGTTCTTCTTTATTTATTTAGATCCCTTTTCCATTATGATACTAAGATTATCTATAATATATCTTTTAACAGATTCTTCAATAAACTCTTGCTGAGTTATTCCAGTTTTAGCTATTACTTTTCGAAATGCTTCATATAAATTAGAATCTAATTTTCCTTTGATTACTCCATCATTATTCATTATATTTTCACCTCCAACTAAGGTACTTTAAAATGTACCAAAATTTTCAAATTTTAAGAGAAAAAATGTACAAAATCTTGGTTTGTTTAGAAGCAGGATAACTAGGTATGACAAATCTACTCCCCAGTGGGGAGTATCCTAGAATTATAAGGGTTTTGTGAGTTTATGATTGTCTGACATCTAAATTTTTGTCTAACAAATGGATGACTTATTTTTTTATAAAAATCCAATAAAAATGGCAGTTGTCTGACTTTTGTACTAACAAAACTACCGATTTTTAAAGCAAAAAAAGGACAGATATGTACATAATCATGTACCTGATTTCAGATTTCAAATTGTACATTGAGAAACAAAAAAAGACAAAAGTTTTTTAACAATTGTCTTTTCCTGTTATTTTGTCATAAACATATGAATAAGTCATCAATGGTAAGCAAATAATAGTTACTAGAGATTCAAACCACAACGGTGCATGAATCGGAGTGTAATACTCTGTTGAAGATACTAGACCAAAATTAGTATCAAAATATAGGATTCTTACTAGGACTACAAATACTGTTAATGCAACCATAAATGACATTACTTTATCGGATTCCACTAAGTCGTTCACCACCTTTTTAAAGTCTATTTACTGCTAACGATTAATATTATAGGTCTTTGTATCCTCTTATGTCAAGCAAACCTATATTGTAAAATTAGAATATATAAAAAAGGTTGTGAGTAGTATGGCAAACGATAAAATTTATAAAGTCCAATGTGAAAATGGTTATTATTTATTTAAATTAACTGCTTTATTAGATTCCATTAATAAAACAAGATACAACTTAGCAAAAGACTTAAATAAAGAATATAAAGTTATTAATAGATATGCACATGGAGATTTAGCAAGATTTGATGCAACAGTAATTGCAAAAATATGTGACTACTGTGACTGCAATTTAAGTGATATTATTGAGTACATTCCTAATTCAAAATAGGAATGTTTTTTTTATTAATTTAATCCATTAATTACATAAGTTGGATTAATTAAATATTCTTTTTTGAAAGAAAGTTTAGGTGCTGTAATGGTAAAATGTAAGTGATTTCCTGTACTTGCACCAGTTGAGCCAACCGAACCTATTTGATCGCCTTTTTGTACTCTCTGTCCCTCAGATACCACAATGCTATCATCTTGCATATGACCATAAACAGTATAAAAAATAAGTCCACTAAAATTGTGTTCTATATATACATAATTGCCTAATCCATTTTCTTGAAATCCCGTTTCTACAACATATCCATCACCACTTGCTATTACATTCGTTCCCTCAGCTGTTGCCAAATCAATTCCTGTATGAAACTTTTCTTCTCCACTACCTAATGGATCAATTCTATTTCCAAATTCTGATGTTATAGTATAACTAGCACTATCTTCTAATGGCAAATAAAGATAATTAGCTACTAGAATGGAATAATCTCCACTACTAGAATTACAACAAATTATAACAAGAAACAAAACTAGTCCCAATACCAGTATAATAGGTGCTATCAAAATTTTCATTACCTTTTCAGGGCTATCCATTAACGACCTCCTGCATTACCAAACAATAATTTTTCTTCTTCTCGCAAATGAATTTGTATAGGCATTCTAGTATCCTGACCTATCACAAACAATCCTTGACCTTTACTAGCAGTAAGTAAAAATTGAACTTCAGATTCACTTAAATTCATCATTTTTTGCACGGATTCAATCTCTCTTTGTCCCTGAGCCATTACTAACAAATATGTACTATTATCGATAATAACCTGACCATATCTTTCCAATCCATCAGCTGTATAATCAATAAAATTTTGAGTGATTGTCCATACTGCAGAATTATATTTACGACACCTTTTGGTACATTTTTTTAAGAAATCTGCTCCATCAGGATTTTTTGGATCTATTAGTAGATGCGACTCATCACATACTAAAATTACTGGTTCATTTCTATCTCTACTAATTTCATTCCAACACCATGATAAGATATTAAAAAATTGTGTTCTTAAAATAGTGTCATCACTATCTACTAGACTATGAATATCCAATACAATAAAATCTGTATCTTTATCCACAGAAATTGTGGAAATACCATTAAATAATCTACTATCTGCTCCAATAGTAGCTCTCTTTAACATAGAGCTTATTTTTTCTAAGGAACTAATAACATCTCTAGCATCTTTTTCTGTTCTTGCTTGTTTTAATTTTTCCACAACTTTATAATATAAATCTTCCATTATAGGATAATCTTTACTTTCTAACTTACTTAAATCAGTATCAAAATCGATCCCTTTATCTTTATAAACTTCTATTAATATTTCTTCGATTTTTGTTAACTCATAAGCTGTTAAGTCTTGTAAGTAATATTTTATAAAAGTTCTAAATGTTTGAAAGTGTCTTGATAAATCATTTGTAGTGTTTTTCGAATCGTCATCACTCTCATCTGCACCATGCCTAACTTCTAGTGGATTTATGATTCCTGATTTTCCTGTTCCTGCATCTATCCAACAACCTCCTACAGAATTACAAAAATCTTTATATTCTCGTTCAGGATCAATGATAATTATTTTACTTCCTCGACACCATGCACCACGAATTAATTTTTTAATTGCAGTAGATTTCCCACTACCACTCTTACCGACAATAACAGCATTTGAATTATTTCGTTTATTTGTTCTCTTCCATAAATCAAAGAATAGCAAACTTCCTAATGCATCATTTCCTAGCATAATGGAATCACCATCATCCTGTAAATTTTGAAAGATAAATGGAAAACTGGATGCTACTGTCATCATAGGCATAGGAAGTCCAAAATTTTTTTCTAATTCATTATACATAATAGGCAGGCACATTTTAAATGCTCTTTCTTGCTCAAACATCAAATCCGATCCACCAAGTCCGTATGCTGATAAAGTAGCTTTCAATTCTTTTTTCGTTTTTTCTAGTTGTTCTCTTGTTTCTCCATAACATAAAAAGTTTACTGTTAATAAAGAAAATTTTTCATGTTCTCGATCAATGCGATTTACTAATTCCACATAGTCTTGCATTTGATTATTTAAAATAATTTGGTCGTTATAATCATTAATATTAATCATTTTAGATTTTACTTCTGATATACTTTTTTTCAAAGTATTACTGATTTCAAAAGTATCCATAGGACTGATGCTCATTACCATACGAGTATGCTCTACATTGGCAACTGCTCCAAGCCATCCAACATTAACAAGTGATGGATAAGATCTTAAAGTAACTATACTGATATAGCTATCACCAAGAATTAAGTCTTTTTCGCCAATTTTAAGCCCTGTGGGGGCAATTCTTTCTTTAAACGATCTAGTTACCCCTGTTGCATCTTTTTTGAAAATATCAAGAGATGTGCAAGGATTTAAGATAAGATATAGAAGCTCTCGCCATTCTTCACTAGAAATCATTTCTGCAACTAAACTAATCGAATTAAATTCTTGAATGATATCATTCAATTTTTGTTTTAGTAATTTTTCATTATCTTTAGTTTCTTCCACTATCAAATAGAATTCACGATTAACTACTGACCTTTGGCTATTTAAAAATTTTATATAGTCATAGTCTTCTTCTAACAGCTTCTGTTTATATTTATTTTTTTCAATTTTTATCTTTGAGCCTAATGAATTTAAATTATTATCTAAATTGATTGGTTTATCCATACTAAATATTTTTATAGGATAATCAATAGAATTAAGAACTTTCTTTAATTGACTTACTTTAATTTTTTGTTCTTCATCAAATAATAGTGATAAATTAATAGAACCAATCCTTATCCCACCAACTATCTTATCATTATCTAAATAAACATAATTATTCCATACATCTTGAAATGGGATAAAATCTAGTATTGTTTTTGGTATTTTTTTAACTTTATTTTTTTTTATTTACTATCCCTCCCAATACGAAGTTTGGCAAGAGAAATTTCTTCTAGTGATTTATTATTCTTTTTATTATTTGTTTGAATAGAATTTATACGATTATCAATCATAATCAGTAATCTAATATATTCTGATATTGTTAAATTATTTCTATATGCATTTTTCCTTAAAATACTTTTTTCTTTTCCTTTTAGTCTAATGGTTAAACTAGAATTATATAGTTTTAAATGATTATTCGTCAAAATGATTCCTATAATTACTTATTTTATCTAAATAATTACTAACACCAATATTATCGTATTTTCTTAAAATACCCATATTTAATGTAGCAATAGGAACATTGACATAGTTGTAATTCAACATGCCACATACATCTTTAATAATTCTAGTTCTCTTTAATTCTTTAAACAAGCCATTTGTTTTAATAGCTGGATCTAAAAATATTTTCCCATTTTCTAAGTATTCATCTTTCAAATTTATAGTTAATTCTTTTATATCATTCTTATTTATAAGGTTAATACAAATCCTATCATTAGGATAAGTATCTACTTTTATCGAATAGCTTTTTCCTTTGTATTTTATTTTCTTTCTTTTGTCTATATACAAGCCTCCTTCAAATTTTAATATCTATATCAAATTGATAATTATATTTTTGTTTAACATATTTGATGAGATTTATCATTTTTTCTTCATCTTTATATAAATCAGATAATTTTTGAGCTACTTCATTGGCATCTTTCCTATTTTTACAGTAAACACAAAACATCCCATTTTCTGAATCATAATCTAATCTTTCATGAAGATTATAGTAATTTTTTATTAAATATTCTCTGAAAGCATCATCATAGCAATGTCCATCGCCATACTTACTTGATTTGATTTTAACTTCTTGCACCCAGTCATACCAATAATTGTCTTGTTCCAATATTACTGAATAGGTTTCACCACCTCTATAATGAAGTATTTTAAATGGTTGAATTTCATTTTGTACTTTTTTCATTTAGTTATTTCTCCTATTAAAATTTTAAGTTTATATTTTTATCTAAGAAATTATCTATTTGTATAAGCGAATATTTTAATGCCTCATCATAATGACCGTTTTGATAATACTGAGCTTTTTCTAAATCATCTGCCATATACAAGTTTTGATTTGTTTTTTCTTTTGATGTAATTACCATCAATTCTTTATTTGTTTTAGATTCACAAGACCATATATATAGTGAATCATTAGTTTTCTGATTATATAAAGCTACCATCAATCCTTGTTCTTTATTATCACAAAAAGGCTCTATTACTCCATAAATATCATTATGGTATGGTTGCAATAAACTAACTAATCGATTTGTAAACATCTCACTTGTTTGTAAACTATCTGTTTTACTAATATCAATACGATTATTTACTTTTTCTAAATATTCACATACTTGTTGAAAATTATTATTTTCTACATTAACATTACAGATAGCCCAGTCTTCTTTATTTAGTTTAGTATTAGAATTTGGATAGATACAACTATAAACAGTTTGAAGTTCTTCTAATGACATTGATCCTTTTAAATTATGATAATGATTAACAATTATTTCAATATAATTTTTATCTTTCTTTTCTATTATTTTCTTCCTCCCATTTAGTGCATTCACCTAAAACTTTACAAAGTGAATACAAAAAAAGAACTAGTACAATAGTTGCTAGTCCTACTAAAATTTTAAACATTTTGATTCCTCCCTATATTTTATATTATTACCTAAAACTATCTCAAGATCATTTACATCTACTACTTTATAATGCTTAATTTTTCCATTTTGCTGAAGATAAATAAGCCTATCAATTATATCTTTTCTGACTTCTCTATCACAATAATTTAAAAAGATCCCATAAGTAGTTATAATAGGCTCCATAGTTTCTCCATCATATTCATAAAATTTTAAATCTGTTTGTCCAAATTTATTATTGTAATCAACAATGAAGTCTGGTATATCTTTATATCTGATAATAATTTCATCTATACCATCATCAGCATAAATTAATTTTTCTTTAGTTTCTAATAATTTTTTTATTTCTTTTTTATTATAAAAATTTATTTTTGGTTTTATAGCAATTCCTCCATGAAAAAAAGCAAATCTTATTAGATCTGCTATATATAATTTGCTAAACAATTAATTTTTTATTTTTCTTCTTTAATTTAATAATTAAAACTGAAATAATATGTGTAATCAATAACACTATTAAAATATTGAAATATGGATAATTACTTATACCTTTGATTAATAAAGATATAATAAATATTATCATTGGATGTATTAAATAATAATATTTTGATAAATTACCAAATTGAAATTTTAATTTAATATTGTTTGTAATATAAATAACTGAAATAAATAGATAATAAGTTAAAGGTACACACGATAATAGAATATTACTATTAAGTCTATTTATATCATGTAATAATATGGCTTCAAAAACTAATAAGAAGAATGAGATAATTAATTTTGCAAAGCAATACTTCGAATATGCCTTTTCTTTTGTTCCTATAAAATAACCTAATACTACATAGAAAAGTCCAAAAAATAAGAAGTTTCTAGTAGTAAAGAAAATGTTATAATAATAAGATAATAATTCTTTTATAGATAATGGTAAAACACCATAATAAGTTTCTGTTGCCCCAAACAATAGTAATATAAAAGAAATCACTAACAAATATTTTATATCAAATTTATTCTTCCATTTCTTTAATATTAACAAAGAAAACATTATTGCAGGAAAATACCATAAATGATAATAAGTACCCGTATAACATAATGCAATTAATATCGCAAAAGGCAATAATAACATTGATAAAATAATAAATAAAGGTAAAGAAATATTAATTTTTGATAAATACTCATTTATAATTGGTAAATACTGAATTATTGTACCTAATATTATTGGTACATATAATAAACTCCAAACCAAATATAAAGGTATTGTTTTCTTTATATAATCTTTAATATAATTTTCATTATTTTTTTCTTTCTTTGCAACGAAATAACCAGTTATTATAAAAAATATAGGAACACATATTCTTGTAATAATATTATTAAAAGCCAAATCTAATTGATCAGAAAAATTAATAAATGGTCGTAAATGTAATATCATTATTAGAATTGCAGATATATATTTCAAAATATCTAAATTTTGATAATGGACTTTATTCTCGTTATAATTTTTATCGATATTTTTTTGAATAAATATTGTAATAGAACTAAAACATATTATCATTAAAACAATTATAAAAGGTTTCCCTAAGCTATTTTCAATTTGAAATACATTTATTAATTTTAAAAATAATACTAGTATAGTTATTATTAATGTAATTACTATTTCATTTTTATATTTCATATTAAATCACTTCTAACTTCCAAATTACTATTTATTCGTTTATTAAATTATAGGTAAAAAAGACAAATCTTATTTAATTATGATTTATTATTCTAATTTAACTCCAGTATAAAATTAGAATCATCTAATGCAACAATTGGATAAAATATTGTTGGAAATAAAACACATAACATTGAGAATAATTTACTTTTCCCAAATTTTCTTCCCAATTTATATGAAAATTTAATTATAAATATAAAATTTATAATTGGAATAAACATAAGCAGAAAATACCAACCAGAACCTAATATATCTTTAAATAAAGACCATACATTATAGAAAGGAATTAATGCTATCCAACCTTTATTTCTAATTTTCTTCTCAATTCCCCACATACTAATTACTAAAATAAATAATAATATAAATCCTGCACATAATGAAATTTTACTTTCAAAAGAATTAAAATCATAAAAATAATTAAAATTTTTATAAAGATTAACAGCATCTGTTTTATATTCCTTGTAGGTCGAAAAATATAGAACTGAAGTTTCATTCAATACAACAATTTGATAACCAGTGCTTGTTATTTCATATTGCTTATAACTAGAGCCAAAATTTGCACTACTTCTAAATGTAATATTTCCAATATTATTTTGCATTTCTTTTTCTATCCCATTATAAAATCCCTGTGCTGTATCATTATCATTAAAGACAGTGTAACTGATTGCGTAATTAGGACAAGATGACTTTTCTGTTGACAAATAAGTCTTAACATTTTCGTAATTGTAATGCTCTTGAATATTAGTTACATTACATCCTAGTTTATTAACATAATTTATAAAATCATTTTCTTCAATTACTGGTGGGCTTTTAAAATTAAGTATTGATATAATACTAATAATTAAGCATAAAATAAAGCTTACATTTAATATAATTGTAAATAGTAGACTAAACCTTTTTTTATTTTTCATAATTACTCCTGAACAAGTTATTTTTTATTTATTATATCATACCATAACTTTTTTATAGTTTATATATTTTTTGCTTTTTTTGATATAGTAAAAACTTTTTAAAAATGATAAAAGGTGTACTACCATTAGGAAGTGGTAGTAATAATAAAAAAGTAAATAATGGAAAAATAGTGAATAAGAAGATTTTTAATTTATACTTGATTACAAAAGATTGAAATAAAAATCCTATACAGAAACTAACTCCCATTACAAGAATTTCTATTATTCCAAAACCTTTAAAGATTTCCTTTTTAGTTTTTATATTTTTAGGTATTAAATACATTAATTCCACTTCCTATCATTAGGATTAGTAAATTTATCTTTTAATGGATTATATTGAGCATTATAAGTTTGATTAAATTGATTATTAATTGGTACTGAATTGTTTGATGAATATTTTCCTTTACTATTTTCACTTATAAAATCTTGAACTTGATGTTGAGCTTTATAAGAATTATTATTCTGTATACTTTCTTTTATAACTTTCATTTGATTATCTGTTAATGTTTTACTTTTATTTAACATACTTGAAATATTAGATACACCTCCTGCTACAGAATTTGCTCCTTTATGTACTACATTTGCACCTTTAGATAACGCTCCCATAACTCCTGCCTTTGCCATACTTAGTCCTTTACCACCAAAGAAAGAAATAGCTAGTAATGATTGAATATCGCCAAGTCCTGACATAATCCCTGACTGCTGATTTAGAAGTGAACTTACTAGTGTTGGTGTTGTTATAATAAAAAGTAAAGCACCAATTACTAGAAATATAGCCGTTAGGGTATCCATTTCTTGAAATGCTGACCCAAAGATAGTCAGTAATAGACCAATGCATACAAACTGAACAGCCGTAATTAAAAATACCCCCAATACAGATTTACACCAAGTTTCAAATGATTTAGATTGATTTGTTAGACCTGTACAACAAAAAGGTCCGATAATTTTATAAAGTGCTATTTCCATAACTCGCTTTGACATTTGAATAGCAATAAAGAATAAAAGAAAAATTGTGATTAAGGATAGAACAATTAGCATAAAAAAGTTGATAGAGTATTTATATACATCATTCATTCCCATAAAACCACCCTCTGTATCATTTATATTTACTTTTTTCCAATTATTTATAAAATAAGTAGCATTTTCCTCACTAGTTTCATTTCGATAAATCATAGCACTAACTAACGATTTTGATATTAGTCTTTCTGCATTATCACCATTAGAAACAGTAGATACAGATATTATTGCATCAGTAAGTTCAGTTGAAAAATTGTGACCAAACTGAAATAAAGGTGTAGTTAAAAACATCATTATGATAGCTAACACAATACCTCTATAAATAGATAGTGGACTATCCCTAGTTTCTCCTTTAATAATAAAATTCATGATTAGCTCTATTACTACTTTTAAAGCCAACCATGAACAAGCTACTATGATTGCACCACTTAAGATTTTATTTACATATTCATTGTTAAAAAATTCATATCTCCATATTCTATTGATAACTCCAAAGAATCCATCTAATAGATCTAAAACACCTTTACATATCGCCCATAAAGCACTTCTGAGAATATCTGTATACCAATGTTGCTTAACTGGTGTTACTGCTAAAACTTGTAAAATTCATGAACACCTCCTAATATTTTTCTTTTGATATTAAACGACCAACTACTACCACTTGTTTATCTTTTTCTTTTTGGCTACAAGTAGTTAAAATAATTTTAGAAAACTGATTTTCATTACTAATAGAAATAGTACCATCCTTATTTTCTAAGTAAATAGAAATAATTTGATAAGAATACTTTATTCCTTTATAGTAAACAAAAACTATATCGTCCAAATTTAATTGCTCTAATTTTTTAAAATATGCAATTCTTCCTATTCCACTATGTCCTGCTAAAATAAAATTTCCGTCTTCTATATCAGGCATATCAGACTCCTTAATAAGCTGTATATTTTTATTTACATCATTATTTTTTGAATTTATATCATAAATACCTTTTTTTAGAGATATACTTGGAATCTCTAATACTGCTATATACATTTCTTTATTTTGATTTTCTACTATTGTAGTTTCTAAATTTTCTTTTTTTTCTTCTAATACTGTAGTATCTTTATTTATAATCTCTGTCTCAAAAAATTCTTGAATTTTATTTTTATCTTCTTGCTCTTTTTCATGATTATAGATTAATTTACATCCAATTAAAAATATTCCAACTATTATAAGAATGATAAAAATAATAATATACTTATTTTCTTTTATCATAAACAATATAACCAATACCAGACAAAATAAAAATGACTCCCATAATATCTAATATTTTGGAATCATTAATACTTGTATTTGGTACCTCCACTATTTTTTCATTTTTCATTGTTACTTTGATTATTTGATTATTTTCTCTAATTTCAAATTCTGTAGGTTCAAGATTCAAGATATAATTTTCTGGTGCTTCAGATTCATATATTATAAATTTTGAAATAAATAGGTTTGAAATGATAATTTTTCCTAAATCATCAGTTTTTCCCTCAAAAATTAATTGTTGTTCTTCATTATCGTTGTTTGTATATATCTTAATTTTAGTATTTGAGAGTAATTTTCCTGTTGTTAAATCAACTTTTGTGAAGTCTAATTTCCCTTTTTGTAAGTAATTTTTTAATTTAAGTTTCACTAATACTGTTTTAGTGTACTGATCCTTATATTCTATTGAAAAACAATGCTCTGTTTTATCTAGAATATGGTTACCTACTGTTGCTTGTTCCACCAAGCAATAACTTCCTAAATACATATCTGTAATTTTATAATATCCATCTTTAGTAATAAAAGAAGAAATTAGTTCTTTATCTTCATAAATTAAAGTACCATCTTGTGAATAAATATTTCCGTTTGCATATAGATTATATAAAACACCATCTAATTTAATTTCTTCATATTTAAAAGTATTATTTTCAATAATCAATTTTTCTCCAAATTTATTAATTTCTAGTTCGCCACGAACTTGTTCGTTATAAAATGATAGTTCCAATATAACTCCATATTCATCATCATATATAAAGTTGCTATCCTTAGTGATTGAAAATTTTAAGGGTGTAGAATTCCAAAGATAACCATCAATTGTCTGATTCTCTAATTCTTCAATTTGATAATTTCCTAATCCTAATGCATATGGTGTGATAAAGCCACCACTTTTATCGGTTTCAAATACACATATTTTAGACTGACTAGGATATGTGATACTTTGACAGATATATTCATCAGTATCTAAGTTTTTAATTCTAAACTTGATACCTGCTTTTTCAACAACTTTATTACTATCCTTATCTCTTTTTACTAATTTGAATTTAGCACTAATTCCTGCATTAGAAATTATTTTTGTAATAGGATCATTAGAACTATTATCAATCGTTATTTCAAAATCCTGTACTTTTTCATAATTAGGAGTAGTGTTTACTTGTTTTACTATATATACTCCATAAGGTAAAGTTACACTCATTCTACCTTTTTCATTTGTAGTAGCTGTCTCATATAACTCCATGCTAGATTTTAAATAAAATTCAAATGTTATATTTGGTTCTGCTTTTAGAATTGTGGTACTACCATCAGCAAATACTTTAAATATTTCTACTTCTCTTTCAATTGCTGTCTCATATACCTTTACAGTAGGATTTAGATTATCAGCTGTAATTTCAAAATAATACTTAGTAGTATCTAATTGATATCCTAAACTGCTTTTTTCTTCTTTTAAGTAATATCTTCCTAATTTAGGTAAATAATCACTAGTACCTATTGAATTATTTTGTATTGTGACTTGACCAACTCTCTCATCTGTTTCAGTATAAATTCCGTAAGTAGCATTTTTAAAAGTTCCATCTCCTCTTGGGATTGGTAATAGAGTTTTAGAATCTAATTTTTCTACATTAACTCTTGCACCAGCAACATTAATATTTAGATTTATTGTTACAGGATCTGGTCTACCTCTTGAAATAATACTTTGTGCATTTACATGATTATATAGAAACGGTGTTGTATCTAAAAAATTACTATCATAATTTTTCTTTAATGTAATAGAAATTGAACCATTTTGAATTCCTGTAATATTTAGCTTATTTTCAGAAATTGAAATAGTGGCATTATTATTATTTTGCACTAATTCAAAATTATTTAATACATCATTATAATCTTGTAATGTGATTTCCTCTCCAATATGAATTGTTACATTATCTACATTAAAATTAGGAGTAATATAGTGATTACTGATTAGATTTTCTATTTCATTTTTCATCCAATCGTAGGTATTATCCTCAACACCATTTAGTGTTTTCGTAAAATAAAAACTTCCTGTTGGATCCACAGTTTGCCATATCATAAGTTGTGTAATACCATACCATCTTTCATCCGTATGGTTACCATATCCATAGCCATAATAAGCAATTTGTGATATTCGTTTCCATGTATCAGATGAAACTCCTAAAATTTCTGCTTGATTTGATAAATTAATATCATACTCATCAGATTCTGTTAAATCTACCCATGGTTGTACACAATATACGAAATGTCCATCACTATTTCTAGTTATTTTAGAAAGTTTTTTATATTTTCCTGAGCCATCCGAATGTAATTTTTTTATATAAAAATCAGCATAAATATTTGCAGAAAAAGTTTCTTTTAAGTTTTCAGCCAATACAGAATAAGAATATCCTAAAATAGCAAATATTCCTATTATAGTTAATATAGTTATTAATATTTTTTTATTCATAATCATTCCCTTCTTTTTTCAAAAAAAAAATACTTATTTTGAATAAGCATTTTTTCATTTCATTATTGTTTTGTATTCATCATACGATGAACATTGTTGTAATCCATTATTTTTAAAACATACAAATAATCCAACTGCAGTAGCATTACCATATTTAGTAAATGGACATTCATATTGATAAATATGTGTAGTATCTTGCTTATTTACTAATAAATCGCCCATTCGCATACATTCATCTACTGTGATCATTTTTCCATTTTCATTATAAGTAATAGGATCTCCTGCTTCCAACTGATACTGAATAGCAAAATCTAAATCTGACTGTCCATTGTTTTCACTTTCTTGTTTTTGATTATTATTTTCATTAGAGCTATTCTCTACTGTTTCATTATTTGCTGATGAATTACTGCCAGGTGTTTGACTAGGTGTTGGTGTTGATGATGGCTTAGGTGTAGTTGTTGGACTAGATGTAGGTTTAGGTGTAGAACTAGGCTTAGGTGTAACATTAACTTTTTCCTCACTAGATGAGTTATTGTTTTCAACTGTTATTTCTTGATTATTATTGTTTTCTATCTTTTCTTCATCAATGATAATTTCTTCTGATTTATTATCTTCTTGATTATCCTTATCTATATTGATTTGATTGTTAATTTCAACTTTAGAATCTTTACTTTTGTTTTCTCTAAACAAATATTGATAGCTAATAAAAGTAACTGTACCTACTATAAAAGTTAAGACAACGATGAGAATAATTATATTTTTCTTTTTAATCATAATATATCCTCCTTTGCCATTATTTTAACTCATATACTTCAGAATTGCAAATAGTCCTTTATAATAAATACTGTTTTAAATAATCCAAGTCATAAATTAATTCTTGCAAATTATATTTTAATTCTATATTACTTTCTTTTTTTCTTTGCTTTTTTTCAAAACACTGTGCTAATGATTCAACATATGTAATATCTTCTAGTCGTTGATATAAAAATTGTTTTATTGTTTCTTGACTATCGTTATTCTTTACTATTCCTAAATAAAATATCATATCGTAAATTCTATTTACTAAATTATGACTTCTAATAAATGCATTAAAATCTTTTTTCATACTACATATTGATATCCTTTCCATTAAGTAAAAAATCAAATTCTTCAATCATTTCTTTATAAAAGTCATCATAGGATACTGCACTATAAAAATCTGCATCTTTAATAATCAAATTCTTTATAGATGATTTTATTTCCACATAATCATTAGGATTATACCTTTTCAATAGGCAATTGTTGATACAATAATTTACTCTATATACTAAATCTTGTGTTTTCATAACAGTATCATTACTATCTATTGGAAAATTTTTTTCGTAATTTTTATAAAGTAAATCATTAATCTCTTCATCATTCATAACATCTTTTAGAAGATTTAAATTTTCTAATTTAATTCCCTCTATAGTACCATTTTCTAAAATTGATTTTACTATATTTGAATATTCATTTTTCATTATTGAAAATACCCCAAAATCCAAGATACAAATTGTGTAGTTACAAGTGCCAATACTCCTGCAATGATAGTTGTTTTTATTTTTTTATCATATGATGCCTTTTGATTATCATCGCTTGTTGCCATTTTTAATGCATAATCTTTTGCAACAAAAAAGGAAGTTCCTCCAATTACGAACATCCTTAAATAAGTCATAGCATCATTAAGTAGTTTTAAAACTTTTGTTAATATATCTTCCAGTTAAATTGTCCCTCCTAATTGCATATTAACATTTAATATTGTATAATTTGAAGTGACAAGATTATGATGGATATATTTAACCATTTTCCCAAATTTAAAATCTTGTCTTTTTTTATTTTTAAGATTAATTTCTATTACTAAGCCTCCTTATCAAAATTTAATTTCATTTGAATCCCATTTTGGATTCTTTTTTTTATAACATTGCAGTATTTATCAGTAATTTCAATCCCAATCCATCTTCTATTAAGAATCTCACACCCTAATAAAGTAGATCCACTACCACTCGTGAAATCCAATACTAACTCATTTTCTTTTGTATAAGTAGAAATAAGATATTCCATTAGATTACATGGCTTTTGCGTTGGATGATAAAGTTTAGATTCACGAGAAAATTGAATAACATTTCTAGGGTAATCACCATATTCTTGAAAATATTCTTTGCGATTATTATCCTTTTTTTCTTTTAAATAATCAACTGATGACCTCATGACTTTTAAATTAATATTAACTAATCCCTGTGGATAATAACACATTGGTTTTTTGCAACTTGAAACTGCTCCTACTTTGGAAAATACCATAATATCTTCATAACAACGGAGTGGCTGAAATTTTGCATTTTGAAATCCTGTGACCTGAGTTTTTAACCATTTCCAATCATATCTATAAAGCTTTTCATTACTTCTTCTTAAATTGCTAGAAAATGGTTCATTTCCAAAAAGAACTATTGCTCCATCATCCTTAATCAATTTTAATAACTTGTCCCACATTTCATTAAAAGGAATAATTTGATCCCAAGAAAAATTAGTAATTGCATAAGGCGGATCTGTTATAATTGCATCTACTTTTATATTTTTACTAATTAAATAATCCATTACTTGCAAACAATCACCCTTATACAATGTTCCTAGCTCAGTTGAATAGAAAGGACTACAAGATATTTTAACACCTCCTAACTTTTAAATATTTAGTTTTTTGACAATGAGTTCCCTATAAACTCAAGTGAATTATTTTAATACAGCAATATGAAAAGCAAGTGCTATTTTTAAAATGCAATTTTGTTTTATTGGTTGTAATCCTGTTTTTGATATTCCAATAATATCAGATATAAATTGTTCTGAATTATTATTAATTAAACCTAAGCTATAATATTTTCTTTCTTGTGATGACATCATTTCAAATAATGGATTAAAAATATTTTCAAAATATTCCATTGTATTCTTAGAATCAATTTTTTTAGAAACATTGTCTCCTACTTTATCATTGGATTGGATATTATTCTGCTCATATTTAGGATTATAACAAGAAGTTATTTTTGCTAACATACTATCAGATACCAAATATTCAAACTTTGCTGTCTTATATTCTGCAATTAAATCTTCTACATTATCTTTCGTTTTTAAAAAGTCATATTTATTAATCATGTCTTTTGTCATTGAATAATATAATGTATCAATTTCACTTCCAACTACTTCAAATTCATTTTTCATTTTTCTTTCCCCCTAATTTATATGAAAAAAGAAAGAAATCAAAAATAATTTCTTTCTAAATTCCACAATAAAAATGAATCAATTTAGTTGATTTCTTAATAATGTTAATATTTTCATTATTGAATCTACACATTATCAGAAACATAAAATAAGCTCCTTATCAAAAAAGCAGTACCTAGGTACTGCTTCTAAAAATTTTAAATTATTATTAATATAACATAATAGATTATCCCCATCAAGTAGTGCTTATTTTACTACTATTAATTAAAAAAGTCAATAAAATCAACTATTGATTATTTTTGCAAAAGAAAAAGAGAATAATTTTTCTCCAATTTCCAGCAACTATATCAAGTATATCACTTGACTAGTTTTTTTCAATAATTTTTTCGACTTAATTTTGATTTAAATTTGTTTTAATTTTGTATTAAATTTGCACTATATAGTTGTATTTCAATAATTGACAAATTCGTATTTACATATATATCGAATTTATTAATAAATTATATTATTTTTTTAATTCTTCATTTATATTTATCACAGCAATTATTTTTAGAGATTTATTGTCATATATTATAACTTGATTGAACTTATCAAAACGACATTTATACATATAAATTAATTGGATCTGCTTATTTGTATAGTTACATCCTATATCTAAAAACATTTCATCATTATATCCTAAAGAAAAACTATATCCAGAATTTAAAAAGTCATATATATTACTTTTTCCATCCAATGTTATTATCCATCCATTATTATCTTCCATTTTACTATATTTTAAAATTTTAAATTCATGTTTCTTAATAGTAATCTTATCAGTAATTTCATAATGTTTAGCTTGGCTTGCATCAGTTTGCCACTCTATATAAATAGGTTCCTTATTATCTATATTTGTAAACAATAATACTATAATAAAAATTAAACTCAATAGTATGCTTATTATTAAAATTTTTCCTCTTTGAACTTTTTTCATTTTTTCACCTACTAATTATCACAATAATTAACTATTTGATAAATACTTTTTAAGCTTTTTTTGTTTAATTCCATTTAAAGAAAAAATAATTGAAATTGCCATAATCATGAATGTGTATAATGACATTTCTAAAATCATCCTTGGCTCTAAAATTATTTTAAACAATCTATAGTTACTAGTATTTCCAAAATAGACTTGTTGCAATATATATAATAATAAATATGCTATTGATAAGTTAATAATAGTAGTAATAATATACTCTATTGCAATAAGTAATGTCACATAAAGTTTTGAATATCCTAATGAATAAAGTATTGCAAGTTCTTTACTTCTATTTTTTATATAATTTTTACTTACAAAGAATATAAATATTCCTAAAATAATAATTGAAATTATTTTTGCAATTTGAAAAACTACATTAATATGAGTAAATGTATTAGCAGTTTCACCATATCTTAATTCATATTGTGAATATATTTTTAAATTAGGGAAAAGTTTCTTTAGTTCTTCCCCAACTTTTTTTAAGTCTTCACTACTTTCAACTTCTAATATCATATCTGATAAAGTAGTTCCAATTGCTTCTTTATAACTTTCAATATTTTCGTAAATTGGATTATAATAATTTTCTACATTAATATTATTATTGTAGTCTTCCTGTTTCATCATATTATATGTATTTGGATCATAAAATAATTCTAATAGCTTAGTTTCAGAATAACCAACATATATAACATATTGGTTACCAATGTATTGTTCAGCATTAGTATCATATACACCAACTATTTGATATTCCTTTTCTATTTCTTCTGTAACATTATTATAAACGGGTAATTTTATTGTTTTGTCCCCTATTTCCCTAGAATTAAATAAATTATATGCTAAAATATCAGGTATTAATATTTCATTAGAATTTTCTTTTGGAATTCTACCCTCTAATAAAATAATATTTTTAGAATTAAAACTATTAAAATAGTCATACGGTATGGTCATACTTTCAAATGTAAACATAATATTACTAGGTGCGTTAGAAAAACTGGGCATTTCTTTGATTTTTTTTGAAAATTTTTCTTTCTTTATTATATAATTAAGTTTATAGTTTTCATTATCATATAAGCATATGTTGGAAGAATTATAAAGCTTAGCTCTTTTTACTTTATCTATTTTCTCTACTGTTTTTAAATCGCTATCAGAAAAATTTATTCTTACACCATCATCTGTCTTATAAATTCCTTTTTTCTCATTTTGTTTTATGTATGAATCACTATAGTTACTAGATGATATATATATAGCTTTATCATTTAAACCATTAAAAAAAACATTTTTTGCATCATTAATGTTCAAAGTTACTATACCAAGAATATTAACGAAAATAGCAATAATAATAAGAATTGGAATATTTATTATTATAATATCTAAAAATTTTGATTTCACATATGAAAAGAAATATAATAATGGATTGATAAAATTCTTTTTTTTATTTTTTAGTAAATTATCTTCCTCGTTATGTTTCTCTTTTTTCACTTTTTTTAATTTAAGTTTTCCTTCAACTAATTCAATAACTTCATCTGAATATTTCATTATTCTTGAATCATGAGTTATTATTATGATAATTACCTTTTCTTTAATTTTATTTATATATTCCATTATCTCATTGACATTATTATCATCTAGATTTCCTGTTGGTTCGTCCATTAATAAAACATCTGGATTATTTATTATTGCTCGAGCAATAGCTAATCTTTGTTTTTGACCTCCACTTAAATTTTTTACTTTTTGTTTCATTTCTGGCAATAAATTCATAATAGAAAGTACTTCTGTTATTCTTTTTTGTATTTCTTTTTGACTACCAAAATATGAATATTTTAAATTATCATAAACCGTAAATTCTTCTAGAAGCTTGTAATCTTGGAATACTATTCCTATATTATTGCTTCTGATATTATTCCAATCTTTATTCCTATTAGCTTTCATATTGTTGTTATTTAAAATATATTTACCATCATAATCTTGGTCTAAACCATATAATATATTAAATAATGTCGTTTTTCCACTTCCACTTGAACCAATAATAGTATAGATATGATTTTGTTTATCAAATTTATAATTTAATCCATCAAATATTACCTTATTACCATAATTTTTTTTAATGTCTTTTAAATATATCATTTTACACCTTCTTTATTTATAAAAATGATTATTAGGCAAATAATGTATATTATTTGCCTAATAATATTATATACCAATCAATTAAGAATTAAAACCAGGTGTATGTGATGTTTGATTGTCAGTCAATACTTCTCCGTATCTGTCTCTAAAAGGTTCTCCCCAACATGTATGTTCTACTTTTTGATTTATTGTAGCACCAACAGTTTTAGATCCAGCAGTACCACCAGCTCCAAATCTTACTTTTAAAGTAAATGTAGATGCATTTCCACCATCTGTTCTAGATGCCATAGTTGTCCAAACTGTACTTACACCATTCATATCCTTTGATTTAGCTGAAGTCCAATTTCCTACTGAGGCACTAACCATCATTGTTTGTAATAATACTGCAAATGCAAAAGCTGAAAATATAGCAATTTTAAAATACTTTTTTTGCTTTTTCATAACACTTTTCTCCTCCATTATATTTATTTATAACAAACACTTTTTACAACTCGTACGCATTTTGTAATTTGCGTTGTTACCAAAAATTATAGATTAATATTAACACCATTCATTTGATCGAATTTTCCTATTGCGTCACTATAAAATACAAAGACATTTCCATATCCATTTACTCCGATAGAAAAACATAAACTAGTTTGTAATGATATGTTACTTATTGAGTGTTGATAACTAGCATATACTGTTCCACCAAGTTTAGTAAAGAATTTTTGCTGAACAATAATATTAGTTGCACCGCTAGGTAATTTTACTGATGTTCCCAATCCATTTGATAATATTTTATTATTAGATGAATATTCTGTCCCATTGCTAGATGTAATTTTAGTTGTAATAGTATTATTTGCTAAACTAGTATTAACTAAACGGGCACCAATCAAATCAAAGCTTCTAATAGTTGGATTAGTTAACCAAGTTAAGTTAGTCATAATAGTGCATATGCTATTACAACTTTTAGCAATAGATATTTTTTTACTCTTTGTTGCAAATGAAGTACCATATGGTTGAGCAAAATTCCCATCAAATTCATTGCTATAAATGGTTTCTATTTCAACATCATGTGTATTAATATGCAAATCTTCAATCCATTCATAATCTTCTTGTGTCATATTATTAAAGAAATCTCTACCATAAAATTCATTAACAAACTCATATTCTTTTTTTGTTAATTCTATACCATTGCCATTTATATATGAAATTTCTTCTCCCATTGCTAAGACTTTGATTCCAGAAACTAATGTTATACAAATAGCAACTGACATAATAGTTTTAATAATTGTTTTCAAAGTTACCTCTCCTTTCAATTTCAATTCTAATACTAAAAATCAAAAAAAATAAAGGGCTAAATTCGCCCATTTTCAATTTTTAATAAACGGGCGAATTTAGCCCTTAATTACTAAAATCAATTTTATCTAAATATACACTTTTAAAATTATTTATAGAAGTAATATTACAATCTCCTGATTCACATTTTTGATTAGATAAATTGTAAATAAAATTATTAATAATATTTTCATTTTTAATTACATAATAGTTTATTGTATTATCTAATACATAATATTCAAAATTTTCTTCATAATCATCTTGATTTATAATCACAATGTACCATTGTAATTCAGGTAAATATTTTTCATATATAATTTGATTATTTCTTTTCTTTTTAAAATAATATTCATTATTCTTAGCATCAAATTCAAAATTTTCTTTAATATATTTAGGAATATTGGATTCTACTTCTAACACTTCATTATTATTAGAAACAGAATTAATTTTATCATTAAATATACTATCGTTGGCAAAATCTTTTTCTAATTTTAATGGTATCAATTCTATATTATCTTCATCCATTATTTCTAAGAATAGACCTTTTTTTATATAATTTATATCTTTATATTCGAACAATTCATTATAATTAAATGTATTTATTAATAAATTATTAGTATCTTCTGGTGTACCACTAAAAATATTATATTCTTTACCTTTTTTATTATAAAACAATCTTATATTTTTAATACTATCATTTTTAGTATATTGTTCTAAAATTCCTAACTTAATATAACTCTTTTCTTTTGAAACAATCAAGATGCCATCATTAATATTAAAGTTTTCATTTTCACCATTTATTCTGTATATACTAATAGAATTGTAATTATTAATAAAATAATATGTCAAGAATAAAATCACTAATAATACAATTATAATAGCACTAGAAAAAAGTATTTTTTTAATTTTCCTTTTATTATCCTTTAATACTTCTATTGTAACATTATCAATGTTTTTATTATTTCCTTTATTTCTTCTTTCACCATAAAGGATTTCATTAACACTAATATCAAATAAATCTTGCAGTTTTAACAGTATTTCTGTATTAGGTATATAAATACCTCTTTCCCACTTAGAAATTGTACCTCGATCTACAATTAATTTTTGTGCTAAATCTTCCTGTGTCCACTTTTTCTCTTTTCTTAGCTCAGCAATAAATTTACCAACTTTTTCTGAATCCATACTTCCACCTCAATTAAAAAAGCAGTACATAGCTAAACGAAAAAATATTTTCATTTGATAGGTACTGCTTATTGACTACATTATATATAAAAATTAATTAAATATCAATAAACTTATAAAAATTCAGTTATTTTAATATACATTTAACAATATTTTCTGTAAAATTAACTAGTTTTAGTTGATATCTCATTTCTAATAAAGAAGTGACATTAGAAATTATTTCTTCTTTTTCTTTTTTAGTATATTTTTCTTTTTTAATAGCAGAATTCCAAATATCTTCACCTAAGATATTGTTATATTCTTTATTTGAATAACAGTAGTTTAATTGTATTAAATCTGCAAGTAAAAAAGTAATATATAATTTTTTTAATCTATGTTATTTTTCCTTATAATCTTCATCCATCATACTCATTTTTCTTACCTAATTTTATTATTAAATTATCTGTATTAACATATCGATTTGCCATGACTAATAATCCATTGATAATTTTGTTTTGTTGTTTTTTACATGAGGTATTAAAATTATCTAAGATTCCACCAATTCCATCTACTACTTTTGGAAAACTTAATTTAATATCTATTCCATCAATCAAACAACATGGATCGGATATATGAAACATTATTTTCAGTTTAAAACCATTTCCTATATTTTTAATTAAATTACTTCTTTTGCATTTACCATAATAATTGTTATCTATGTAGTTTTGAATTTCAAAACCATAATCTAAATAACTATTTAAAATTTCATAATTTTTATGGATAAACGCTTTAATTTTTTCTTTCTTAATCTTCCTATTTTTAACTACGGTTTTTAATTGCTCATTATAATCTATAATTTTTAATCCCATTTCTGTTCTATATTTAATTTCCTTTTTAGTTCTTTGTTCTAATGAAATATTAAATTCATAGCCATAATAATTTTTAAAAAATTCTAGCCATTCTTCCTCAGTCATTATTTTTCCTCCTTTGTTGTGTGTCATGTTAGCATACAAAAAGGATCTATTCAAGTCATTTCGGCAATTGTTTTATAAAAAATAAAACGATTTTAGCCTTATCAAAAAACAAAAATCGTTAACTTTCTCTGGCAGGAATATCAAGCCTCGAATTCGAAAGAGCAGTTTTGGAGATATATTAAATAAATCTGGTATACTTAAACCAGTTTCCCACTTGGATATAGTCTTATCGTCAACACCAATTTTGTCACTAATTGTAATCGCGTTAGCTTTTTGATTTTTCTTAGTTCTGCGATAAATTTACCTATCTTTTCTTAATTCACACTACCACCTCTCATTAAAAAAAACAGTACACTAAAATAATTAAAATTTCTTTAATTATAGGTACTGCTATTCTACTCAGGTATAGCATTTTTGTTTATGTGTTTTAAGAAAATCCTCAATAAACAGTTAATAGTATATGAATGTAATATTCAATATTATTAAGTCTAAAATATATAAATTTATTTCATTTTTTTTCATATAATGTTTGCATAACATATCTGAATTCTTTTATATCCTTTTCGTTATATTCATCATCAGGTTCAATTTCTTTTCTTAATTTTGATAATAATTCATCAATAATCTTTTTTGTATCTGGTGGATAAGTACCAAAATATTTTCCATATAATGCACTCAAACAATGCAATGTTACAAATACACTTTCTTCAAATTCATATTCTTTATCATATTTCATTTTAATTTTTCTCCCTTAAAAGTATTAATATTAATTCTAAATAAATTACAATTTACATTATTGAAATTATTATTTAGATTATTTTATATATCCCAAATATAATTTTACTGCTAACCTTATAGCATCTGATCTAGTCATACTAATATTATATTTTTTTATTATATTGATACAATTATCTAATCTATTAATAAGTACATTATCAATTTTGATGCACTGTTGTATTTTATTTTTACCTACAATACTATTCATCGCATCAATAAGCCTTTTATCATATCTTTTCATTTATATATCCTTTCAACACTTTCACAAAATAATTCCAATGCATTTTCGTAGATTTGTACTTTTGCAAAGTTTATTTCTGATTTTATATTTTCTAATTTTTCATTTAATGATTCGTCAATATAAAATGTTATATTTCCTTCACTGGTAGAAAATTTTTTTCTTTTATTAATTCTCTTAAAGTTTTGGATTCTTAAATATAATCTTTTTATTACATTCATTTTTACAAATCACTCTTCCTTTCGTTTGTATGTTAACTCTTAAACAAAGTGATTGCAAGTATTTATTGCATGAAAAAACTAGTGTTAATATAACACTAGCATATATATAATATTGCTATATAGCAATTGAATTTCAGTGGCAGGGGTATCAAGACTCGAACTCGAAAGAGCAGTTTTGGAGACTGCCATGTTACCAATTACATCATACCCCTATGTACTAATATTTTAAATTTTCAAAAAGTGAATTTATTATATCAATTTTATTAATTCTAATCAATATGTACAAAGACTAAAAATGATTAATTTTAATTAAAACTAATGAATTAAAGTTAAATTAAATTAAATCACTTTTTTATAGTTTGGTACAATTTTTCGTACAATTTAGTAATTATTTACTACTATCTTGTACTTATAACCCTTAAATTCCTTATAAAATAAAGGCTTTTTCATTATAAAACTTAAACCCTATGATGTAGTTTTGGAGACCATTAT